>JAEEGK010013234.1_pt1 | contig 18623 bp, 14 predicted proteins | sample 8958771 | NCBI WGS metagenome assembly JAEEGK01 (sample SAMN16246547, study PRJNA631951) | gut metagenome | biome: gut microbiome; feature: rumen; material: SC-attached | host: Bos | place: Iran: Karaj | collected 2018-10
TTATTCTAAAGCTTTCTTCCGAGCCTTCATTATCACCATAATTATTTATTTTCATTGCAGAATCCAAACCTAAATATATTTTAGAATGTATAAAATAATATAAATTAAACACATCTCTTTTATTATTTATAAAATTATTTTCTTTTATAAAATTTTCAATACTTTTAAGCTTATTTCTAATTTCTTTCTTACCATCTCTTGTATCAAAAATATTTTCATCAGAAATTTTAGAATATTTCCGAAAATAAGCAATTTTTGAAATTTCATCAATTTTCACCATATGAATATTATAACTTTTTAAATCTTGTATTTTTAGAGTATTATTTTCTAATATTTCTTTTATAAAGCCTATTTTCCATGGCTTTTTTTCGTCTTCGCGGAAATCACAAAAAATATTTTTTTCATAAAATTTTTTATAAAAATTATTTTTTAAATATGATATTAATTCTATTTCACGAGAATATTCTTCTTGAAAAAAAATTGCTTTTTTTGTTTCTTCTTCTCCTTTTATTTCTTCATCTTTTTCTTGTTCTTTATTTGCTTTCATTTTTTGGATATGATTATTTTTATTATGATGAGAATACTTTGAAGTCTTGTCTGAGGAATTTGTTGAAAGAATTGAAGTTTGGGAAAAATTATTTACTGGTTGATTTATTTCTGAAGTATTAGTATTATTTAAATCTTCCATTTTGTATATTTATTTAAATTTTTATTAAAATTAATTATTTAAAAATAAATTAAAAATAATATTGAAAATAAATATTCCATTTTTATAATTATAATCACTTAATAGATGATAATTTATTTTATTTGTGATATCAATAAATACTAGAAATTATAAAATATTTATTAAAGATTCCATATATATTTATTTTTGAGATTTATAAATTTTTTCATCAATTATATTTAAATTTTTCCTGCATGCTGGACAGAAATCATGTTTTAATCTCCATTTTATATAACATTCTTTACAACTTATTAAACTGCATTGACATTTGAATTTAGATAATTCTTTCTTATTATTAAAACATATACTACAAGTAATTTGATTCATATTATTAATTTCTTTCTTACAATTTAAACAAATTTTATTATTACTTAAAAAGTTTTTTTGACAATCAAAACAACAAACACATCCACAATTCAAAGAAATATTACAAATATTTGTTTTACAATAATCACATTTTTTTTTATAATCTTCAAAAATAAACAAATTTTCTTCAAATTCTTTTGTTGCATTTTCTTTACTTAAAAAATTTGATTTTTTTGTTCTTGAAATATCATTCATTTCAGGATAAACAATAATATGTGGAAAATTCATTGAATTTTTTGATGATGCAGAAGTTAATAAAAATTTTAATAAAAATAATATAACTATTATTGGAATTAAAACACATATTATTATTGTAACATATTTAACTACACATGAACATTTACCTTTTGAATTAACATTACACATTTTGTTACAAAATATACATTTATTATCATCTTCATTACATATTTTGCAATTTTTTATTTTTTTACATTTTTCATAACACATTCCTTCATATAATTCATAATTATCAAAACATGATTTACATGAACCTAATGTTGGTAAAACACATTCTTCACATTTTGAATCATAACAATTAATACATTTATTCATATAATTGACTTCACCTTTTGAACAATTTGAATTTAAAAAATTGAAAATATTTAATATTAGTATTATATGGAATAATTTCTTTACATTTGACATATTTTAAATTTTTTTAATAAAATTAAAATTAATATTATAATTTTTATTTGTTTATAATAGTTTATAATATAATAAAATATTCTAAATTATGAGTAAATAAAATAAAGTAAATAAAATAAAAATATACAAATAAACATACCACTAATCATATAATAATAAAAATACCACATACTAAATAGTTAAAATATTCCGATCATTAAAAAATTATAAAAAAATAAAATATCAAATTTATACAATCAAAAAATTACTTAGAAGTTAATTCTCTTAATCCTATCCATCCATCTGGAGCTTTAAAATTTCTTTTTTCAAAATATTTCAATAATGTTTTAGCAGGTCCATCATCAGGATATAATTTTAAACATTTTTTAAATTTCTCACCAGCAAATTTAAAATCACCTTCTTTATAAGCATTAATCCCTTTATCCCATTCATAATAAAATTCATTAGTTCTTTTTGTATTAATTAATTCTAAATAATTACTTTTCTGAAAAATTAACCTAGTAACACTTTTATAAACTTCAATTTCTCTTTGAAAATGTTCTTTCTTTTCAGAATATATTTTTCTTTTTTCTTTATTATTCATTATTAAAATATCTTTTTTTTCTTGTGGTTTTAAATTTAAATTAACATCAATAGTATATAAATCTAAAGGTTGTTCACTTCCCTTAACATAAACACAATCAATATATCTACATATTTTTTTCAATTCATCACTAAATAAATTATATAAAGGACCAGAAATTAATAAACTTAATCCAAATTGTCTTGTTGCAGTTTCTAATCTTGCAGCAATATTAACATTAGGACTTAAATAAGAGGCATCAATTTTATAAGTTGAACCAACAGCACCTTCAATACCATATCCAATATGAATACCAAATCCCATATTTAATTTAAAATTTGGTATTCTTTTAATAATTTCTTCATTATTACTATAATTTAATATATTTAATGATTTATTTATTTTCATTATTATTCTTAAAAATGATAAACATGCTGAATCTGCTGTAATTGCTACCATTGGATTTGTTGGATCAATTTCTAGTAAATTATCTTTTCTTTGTGTTGTTATATTTCCTTCTTTATCTTTTACTGGAACTTCATTATAAAATTTCCATACGTTTAAAAATGATTCTCCTATATTTTTATTTGTTGCTCCACCAAATTTATCTACACTTGAATGAACTATATCTGCTATTTCATTTATTAATAATATTGTCTTTTCTTCTAAAGCTAAGTTTATTTCTTCAAATTGTCTTATGTCACAAAAACCAAAAATTGCTGTTTTTTTCTTTCCTTTTAAACGAGGGTTTAAATCTTGTCCACTTGTTAAATTTTTTTTTATTATTTCACCTCCTGCTTCACCAAAAGATATTGCAAGTAAAGCTGATATTTTAATAATTGCAGCTTTAATAACTGATACTTCATAATTTTCTTCTTCATCATTATCATTTTTATCTTCCATTGAAACAATACCACTATTATGAAAATTTCCATGAATATCTTTTTTTTTTTTTATTTTTTCTTCTTCTTCTTCATCTAAAATTGCCTTTACTCCAGTTTGAATTTCTTCTATATTTTTAGCATTAATTGGATCTTTTGCAACATTATCAACAATTTCAATCATAATTTCAAGTGGACTTAAAACTAATTTTTTAGCATCATTTTCAAATAAAATTGCAGCACCAGAAAGCATAATACAAACAAAGATAGTTTGAAAAATATTTAAAAGTCCAGTTAATTGAGTTTCTTTAAGTAAAGAATAAACAATATTTACTTGACCATCAGCAGAAAAAACAGTAGTTACTTCCTTATATCTAAAATAATCAGTTCTATTCCAATAATATGAATCATTATATAATAATGTTCCATTGTAACTAATATTTAATGCAGGAAAATTTTTGTCAAATAATTGATATAAAACATCAGTTTGTAAAATTTTATTTTGTGATTCAAATAAGTCATAACTTGCAGAAATTATTTGTGCAATTAATTCATATGTTATACTTGTATTTACAAAAAAGTCATCAGATAGAATTGGAAATACTATTAATAAAATTAATATTAATATAATAACTTTTTGAGTAAGAGAATCTGATATTATTTTTGAAATTCGAGATTCTTTTACAACTTTTTCTAATTCTTCTTCATCCATATCATCTATTGAAATATTATTATGATTTGTTGTTGTTGCTATATCTTCTTTTGGTGTTTCAAATATATGTTTAATTTTTTCATCTTCATTATCTTGTTCATTATTATTTGTATTTTTATTATCTTTTGTAATTAATAAATTATTTTCTGTTTCTTTTACAGTATTTCTTTTTTCAACTTCAGTAGGAAAATTATTTCCATTTGCAATATCATCTTTCTTATTATCATTTTTAATATTATTTTTATTATTATTAGTATCATTTTTATTATCATCTTTTATATTATTATTATCATTTTTATTTTCATCTTTTATATTATAATATTTTATATCATTATTATTTTGTTCATTATTATTTTCATCTTTTATATCATTATCTTTTTTATCATTATCTTTTTTATCATTATTATTTTGTTCATTATTGTTTTGTTCATTATTATTTTCCCCATTTATACTATCCGAATTCACACTAATAGAACTAGAATCTTTATTATCATTATTAATACTGGGATTAATAGACCCTCTCCCAATAATATAATCCTTCTTAGTTAAAGTAGTATCATTCGACTCAATATTTTTCTCAATTTTATTCTTAGCTTCAAGATCTTGTTGTTTCTTAATTCTGGCTTGAATTTCTCTAGCAGTAATAACACTTTTATATAACTTAACCATTCTAATTAATCTAACAATTCTAATAACTCTCAAAACTCTAGTAGCTCTACTAGCACTACTTACTTTACTCATAGCTTTAGCAGCTTGAACACTTGACTTAAATGATCTTTGTCTAGCAGAACCATAACCCATAATAGGATTAATAACCCAATCTAAATCTTGAAGAAGTGAAATAGTAGCAACGAGATCTAACCAGAAAAAGAAACTCCAAGTATAATCAATTTTTGATATAATATTAAATATCCATTCAAGTAAAAAAATACCAATTAATATACATTGTAAAACGTTAAATCCATAATCTATATTCACACGACACCAAGCTGCTTGAACATCTGCTGCGAAAAGCGCATAAACTGTTAATATTGACATGAATATTAATACTGGAGCTGAATCAAGAAATTTAGCTATTCGCTTTTTCCATAATGGACGTTTTGATTGGTGACTTAATGTTGAATGAGATAATCCATTTGATGCAACAATTTTAGATTTGGATGATAGAATATTTATTGAATTCTGGTCATCTTCATTATCAGAATTTTGAGATTGAGAATTTTGAATATTTAAAAGTTTTTTTGGGTTTGTTAATCTTTTTATACTTTTTCTCCTTATATTTTTTAAATTTGTTGATTGTTGCATTTTTATATTTTATTTTAATATATATTCATGTTTTAATTTTTTTTTTTATTATTTTTTGGATTTTTCTTTTTCTTTTTTTTTATTTTTTTGTTAATATTTCCTTATTTGAAATAATTTAATATAAAATGATTCTTATAAAAATTATATTTAATAAAAGAAATTTTAATTATATTATAATTAAAAATTTCAAAAATGATAAAATTTAATAAATTAATTTTTTTTTATATATTTTTATGACTAGTTGCATCATCTGTTGAAGAAGCAGGTAAATTAATATTATTAAGATTATGTCTTCTTTCACTTTTAATTTGACTTTTTGACATTTGATTTAAATTTTTAATTTTCTGCTTCATATCCTTATATATTTTTTTATATTTTTGAATTTTTTTTTCATATTCTTCATTTTGTTGTTTCAATTTATTAAATTCCTCAGTTAACATATCTAATTCCTTTTGTTTAGTTTTAGGTTTTTTTTTCTTTTTTAATTCAGTTTCAATATTTTCAATATCATCAGAATTTTCTTCACTTTCTTCATCTTTTTCATCACTATCTTCAAATTCATTATCATTTTTTTTACCAACATTTTGAGTTAAATTATTTTTTTTATCATTTTTCCCATTAAAAGTACTAAAAACAGTTTTAGCATTTTTTTTATCATCTAATTTATTGCCATCAGTATTAATAGTATTATTATCATTAATATTATCAGCTAAAGTAGTATTTCTTCTTAAAGCAATAACTTCATCTTGTAATGCTTTAACTTCTTTATCTAATCTTGCAGCTTTTTTTTTTTCTAAAGCATGCATATTAGAAACTTTTGCTAAAATTGCTTTTGTATTTAATAATTCGTGATTTATTTCTACATTTGTTTTTGTTGGTTCTGTTACTAAAATTTCTGTTCTTGCTGTTTTAAATAATGCATTTTTACGAGCTTTTTCTAATTCCGCTTTTAATTTTTTTATTGTATTGTCTTTTTGAATTAATTCATTTTTCATTTTATTATTTGATATATTTATTAATTTTATTTCTTCTCTTATTTCAGTTGGTGTGTCTTCTATTAATTCTTGTAATTTTGATGCTTTCATTTCTAAATCATTTTTTTGTTTTATTAATTGTTCATTTTCTTGCCATAAATTTTTACTTTCATTTATTAATTTTGTTATTTCATCATCTTCACCTATTGATTTTGTTATAAAATCATATAATAAATTTTGATTTAAGGATAATGTTGTTTTTAAATCTTGAAGTTGAGATGTTAACATTTCATTTTCTGCTGTATAATGTGATATTGTATTTTTATATGTTGAAATTAATTTTTTAGTTGTTTTTGAATCAAATTTTTGTTTTGACATTTTGTTTTTATAATAAATAAATTAATTTATTTTTATTATTTTTTTCTTTTTAATAAACTATACAAAAAATAAAAAAATAGGGAAATTCAATAATTATAAATAGTTGAATACTTTTAATATTTTTTATATTATTATTTTCAAAATTTTTTAAAAACTTTAAACAAATTATTTCATTACATCAAAAAAATAATTTTATTTTTTAAACATAGAAGTTTTCTTACCTTTATGTTGAGAAGACTGAGTACCTTGCATATAACTAGGAACATTATCACCTAAATTTAATTTCCCAGTAGTAATTTGAGTTTTTCCTCTTCTACTATTTCTAATTGGAATAGGATCTTTCATAGCAGTTACATTTTTATTTAAACTATTTCTTCTTTTACTATCAGAAAATAATGAACTTTTATGAACTTTATCAGAATTTACATATTCTTTCATATTAACTAATTTAGGACTAAAAAAAAATTAAAAAAAAAATATTATTACTTTTGAACAGTAAACCATTGTTCAAATAAAGGAGAATTAACATCAATTCTTTCATGAATATTTCTCTTTAATAAACCAAATAATAATTCAAAAAGTGCTTCAGAAATTTTAAATTTAAGAGGAAAATTAAGAGGTTCATTAAGAATTAAATCAAAAGTTTCATCAACATTTTTTCCTTTAAAAGGTACTTTCCCAAATTTCATTTCATATAATATAATACCTAAATTCCAAATATCAACTGAAGGAATTCTTTTATCTTCTACATCTAAAATAATTTCAGGTGCTATATAAGGAGCAGTAGTATTTTTAATATTAGTATTTAATGCTTTTTCAGTATGACTTAATGATGATAATTTAAAATCAATAATAGCTAATTTTGTCTTTTTTTCATCTAAAAAAACAATATTACCTGGTTTTAAACCACCATGTACAATTCCTTTATTATGAATATATCTTATTGCATTATATAATTGTTTAAAATATTCTTTACATTTATCTTCAGGAAAACCATCTTTTGAAATTTCTTCTGCTAATGTTCCTCCTTTTGCTTCTTTCATTATTATATATAATGCATTAGTTGTTGTGAAATAATTATATATTTTTATTATATTTTTATTCCTTAATGATGATAAAAATTGAGCATCTCTTGATAATGAGTAAATATCATCTAATTGATATTTTGATAAATCTTTTTTTTTTATTGCTACTACTTTATTTGATAAGTGATTTTTAGCTTCGTATATTTCATCATTATCTTTTTTTTTTATCACTTTTATCTTATCATATGTTTCTATTACATTTTCTTTTTCAAATGGTTCTCCATTTAATGATGTATATAATACATCTTTATTATGTAAGGAACTTATATCTGCGTCATCTATTTCTATTCCTTTTTCATTAAAGACTCTCATTTGTTCTACATTTTTTTTTAATTGTCCTGTAAAATTTATTTGCTCTTTTAATCTTTTATATGAATTTATTGATGAAGTTATTTCTATTTGAAATGAATTTGATGCTGGTTTTCCATTTAACCATATATATACCTATTTAAATTTTTTTTTTTAATTTTATATTTTTATTTACTTTTACTGTATCTGATATTTTTTCTCCTTCTGAACTATTTGAACTAAAAGATAATGCTTCTTCTGTACCTTCCATTTTTTATTATATATATATTAGTCTTTTTTTATTTATATATTTATATTTTAATTTAATGATTTTTACTCTTTATTATGATAGTTAATTAATATTATTTTGTTAAAATATTAAATACTTTACAGAATAATATATTTAAATCATTTAATATATTATACTTATTTTAATTAATTATTTAATTTTCATTCTTGTTCTTTTTTTAAAAAAAATATTAAAAATAAACTTATAAATTAATTACAAATAAAATGAGGAAAGAATTCAATACTATATTAGCTAAAGGAAAATATTCTAATGTTAATATTTTAGAAAAAAGATTAAAAGAAAAGGTGAAATTTTATAGTAATAATCATTCATTAAATATAAATTTAAATAAATCAAATTTATTTTATAATACTTCAAATTCATCAACATCTCCATCTACGAAAAGAACAACAATATTTACATCAACAAAAATGAAAAAAACAAGACCAAAAATTGATTTAACAATAAAATTAAATAATAATGAATACCACATCTATTCTAAAGATTCAAGTCTTAATTTCTATATGACAGATATACCTTTTATAAATTCATCAAATAATGTAAATCGTAATCATTCTATTTCTTCAAATCAACTTAATTTAAGTTTCTATAATAAAAATAATAAAGATATTAAATTAATAAAGATATTTGAAAAAGAAAAAAATAATTCAAACTTATTTCATTTAAAAAAAAGACCAATTATAGAAAAAAAATTAATTTATATAAATAAAAATAGAGATAATAGAAATGAATATATAAATAAAACAAGAGAATTATTATTCTTAAATAATACAATTGATATTAAAAAAGAAAAATGTGATACTTTAAAAGGAATAAAAACTGATAAAATTGAAAAAATAAATGAATCAATTAAATCAATTGATAATAGTATAAATATAACAAAAAATAAATTTTTTAATAAATTTAATGATTATGTAAAATTTATAAACTCAAAAAAAGATATTGAAAAAGCAAAAGATGGTTATTTAATAAAAAAAATGATGCAACTTAAATTAGAAAAAATTAATTTAGAAGATAAAATTAAAAAACTACAACAAGAAAAAAATTCTATTTTAAAATGGCTTTATTTACAAATTAAAGTATATGAAAAAATAATACATGTTCCAGATTATTATAAAGAAATAATTGAATTATCAGATGAAAACTATAAAAATATAATGGGAAATATATTAAAAAAAGCAAGTCATGAGTTAATACCAGAACAACCTGCTCTGAAAAAAGAAAAAAAAATTGTAAAAAAAAGAACTTTAGTAAATATTTCAATTAAAAAAAAAATTGAAACTGTAAACACTAAAAAAAATATTGATGAATTAAACATTGAAAATAAAGACAAAATAAGACAAATATATAATTCATTTTCTAAAACTAATATAAAAAAAATTAGAAATTACAAATATCATCTTAAATATAATACAATTGATGATATATTGGAACATTTAAAGCAGTATGAAAATAATAGTATTAATTATATAAATATTTATAATGATTTAAGATATGAAATTGAAGATTTGAAAAAAGAAAAAAAAAATGTTTTTGAAGAAACAAAAAATAAACTTAAATATGTCAATGATCACATATATCAAAAAGAAAAAGAATTTAATATATTAAAATTGACAAATGATTCTTTACTAAAGGAAAAATCAAATATTCAAAATAAAATAAAGAATGAAAATAGAAATGAAAGTCAAAATGATTTAAAAACAACTATTCCATTACAAAAAGGTAAAAGCAAATTATATATATATATTTTTAATCTGTATCAAACATGTATGCAACTTAATTTGAAATATGAAGACAAAAATATTAAATTTATTCATACAAAAGAAGACGAAATGATTGATTTTTTACAAAAAATAGAATTTTATATAAATTTCATTTTAAATAAGTTTAAGATTTATAATGATAAAACAAATAAATTTTATTTACAATCAAAGGAAATTATTAATAAAATTGAAAAAGAAAATAAAATATTAAAAACTAAAATTCAAAAAGAAAAAGATATTAATAAACATGAAATATTAAAGGAACAAATGGATAAAAGGAATAATAAAATATATTTTTTACCTAGAAAAAAACAGGGTGAAAAGTCTTATACTTTATTTAACAAAAAAGAAGAAAAAATCATAAGAGAAAATAAAATTAAAGAACTTGAAATGAATGATTTTATGTATGAATAAATTTAATTATTTTTTTTTAAATAAATAAATAATAAAATCAAATTTTCTGTCATTTATTAAACGAATAATTATTAAAGTAAAAAATAATCAATTTAATTATATATAATTAAAAAAATACAAATTTAAATGAATTTTGAACATATTCCAGATGTAACACAAATCTTATCATTAGTAAGTTATAAAATATATAATAAACAATAAAAATAAATTCAACTAGATGAATTCTATATTTAAAATATTTCAATCAAAACCAATTGAATCAATAAATGAATTATCAAATGAAGTAACAATAGAAAAATTATTAACATCAATTGAACCGAATATTGGGGATATAAATGTAACACTAGATACAGATTATGGAATAAGATATGGAAATTTTGTAAGTATAATAGATAAAGTTATGAAATATTTATTAAAGCATCCAAAATCAACAACATTTAATTCAAAAACTGATTTTAAATCAATATTAAATATAAATGATATTTTACAAAAAGATAAAAATCAATTAATACTTTTAGCAGAAATGATAATTTTTATATCTTCAATATCATCTAATAGAGAATCATTAGATAATTTAGAAAATTGTGATAATGATTTAATTGCTTTGTATTTAAATATAAAGGAAAAATATACTAAACAAAATGAAGATTATTATTCTACTATTGATAATAATAATGAAGAAGGAAAAAATGATGAAAATACTTTACAACAAATTTCAGATTTAAATAAAGAAATTGATAATAAAAATGAGAAAATTAATAATTTAATAAAATTAAATAATGAATTAGATTCTAAATATAAGGATGCAGTTTTACAAATTGAAAGATTAAAAGAAAATGAAGAAAATAATTCTTCATTAAAAGAAGATTTAATGAATGAACAAGTAAAAAATTCTAATTTAACAAATGAATTAAATGAATTAAAATATGAAAATGATTCTTTAAAAAAGAAATTAGAAGAAGAAAAAAAATCTTTAACTTTTAAATTAAATTATACTCAGGAAAAATTATTATCAGCAGAAGATAAATTAGAAAATTTTAAATCATTAAAATCAGAAAATGATAGATTAAAATCAAAATTAAAAGAATTTAGTTTATTAAAAGATAAAGAAATAATAATAAATGAAAAAGATAAAAAAATAGAAAGTTTAAATAAATTAATAGAGACAATAACAAAAGATAAAGAAATTTTAAATGCAAAAAATGGGAAATTAATTCAAGATGTTTATGAATTAAAAGAAGAATCAAGAAAAAAAAACAATACAATAAAAGGTTTAGAAAAATTAAATGAAGAATTAAAAAAAGAGAATAAAAGAATTGATAATATATTAAAAGAAAATGAAATGAGATTTTCAAAACCAAGTTTAGATGTTTCAGAAGACTTAAATAAGAAAGGAACTGGATTTACATTATCAGAATTAAATAAAGTTTCAGATAATCAAAATTATGAAAAAGAATTAAATGAATTAAAACAAGAAGTAGAAACTTATAAAGAATGTTTAAATACAATTAATTCTGAAAAAGATAAATTAATAAATGAAAAAGAGAAAATTTACTTTGAAAAAGAAAAATGTTTAAATGATCTTCAACAATTAAAATTAGAGAAACAAAAGAATGATATGGATAATGAAAATAAAATAAAAAAATTACAAGATGAAATATCTTTATTTAAAACAACTGGTAATTTTTCAACTGATTTATCATCAAATTTAAATAATCAAGATGAAGTTTCTTCTTTAAAAAATCAAATTATTAGACAACAAGAAATTATTGAAGCTTTAAAAAGTAGAATTGATAATGAAGATGATATTTTTAATAATTCAAAAGAAGAAAATAAAAATAATGAAAATGATGAAGTGAATAAATATATTAAAGAAAATAATGAATTGAAAAATAGAATTATAAAAGAACATGAATTAATTTCTTCTTCTTTTTATGAATTAGCTTTACAATTTATGAGATTGAGTTCTAATGAAAATGAATCTGATAATAATAGAAGTTCAAGAAAAAAAACTTGGTTAGAAATTGAAAGACAAAAAAATTTTCCATCTCAATACAATTTGAATTAAATTAAATTATATAATTTTTTATATTAATATAAATTTTTCAAAATTTTATTTTAATTATTTTTTTATATGAAAATATTATAATTTAAATTTAAAACTTTTTTTTGTTAGTTATTATTAAGTGATATTTAAAATAATTAAAAAATATTCACAAAATAATATATTAACCTTAATAATGTCCCTATAATCTATAAATATTTAAATACTATTAAGAATAATAAAACAAATAAAAGATAAATGAATATTCCATTATTATTTTTAATATCAAGAACGATGTTGTTTATATTTAATTATATAATATATGGAACTGAATTAGTAAAAAAATATGATTTGTCTCAAAATATTTTTGCAAATACATATATAGAAAATCAAAGTTATATTGAAAAAAGTATTTTAAATTTATTGTGCTTTTATTGTGCTTATGATGGAACTTATTTTGGTATAATTTCTTCTTTAGGATATGTGAATGAACATATGTTTGCTTTTTATCCTTTATATCCTTATTTATCAAGAATATTTTCTTATCCTTTTACATTTTTTAATTTTAAAAATTATTTTACTCCTTATTTAATTGGAGGTTTTATATGTTCAAATTTTTTATGTTTATTTAATTGCTTTTTATTACATAAATTAATATTTTTGTTAACTAATTCAAAATTTAAAAGTAATATTTCTGTATTTTTATTTTTATTTAATCCAGGTTCTATTTTTTATATGGCTTTATATTCTGAAAATTTATATTTTACATTAGAACTTTTACTTATTTTAATTTTAATGAAAGATTCTCAAAATTGGTTTGATTATATTTTATTATGTATTATTACATTTTTAATTACTCTAACAAGATCAAATGGAATTATTGTTTTATCATTTGTTATAATTCCTATTTTTGTAAAATTATTTAAGCAACAAATAAATTTATATAATGATTCTTTTATAAATAATCTAATTAATCTTTCTAGTTTTATCAAAAATAATTTTTTATTTATATTAAAATATGTTATTTTAGCTATTTTAGGTTTCATTTCTTTTAATTGGAATTTAAATATTAGGGCAAAATCAAAAATTTGTAAATATATATCACAAAATATTAATTCACATAAAAATCAATTTTATCATTTGAATTTAATATGTAATAATAAGAAAAATGAATTCAATAATATATATAATTATATTCAAAAATACTATTGGGGAGTAACTATTTTTAATCAATACAAAAAGCAATATATACATAAACATTTTTATGGATTAGTTTCAAATAGTTTTGGATTTTATATTGTGTTCAAATCATTTTCTCTTTTTAATTATAAGGAATTATATAAATTGAATTTAATCAATTTTTTAATTTCAAAAAAAGATGATAAAGAAAATAAAAATAATAAATTTATTCAAAAAATAACTGATGATGAAATAAAAAGAAATGCATTTATATTAGGTGGAATTATTAATTTCTTTATTTTATTTGTAACTGTTTTGATAATTGCATATATTACAATAAGTAATAGATTATATTGTGGACATCCACTATTGTATTTTTGGTTAGTTGAAGATGTATATGAATATATTCAAACAGGTAAAAATAAAAAAGGATTTTTAATTATCTTATTTTTCATTACTTTTTCTTTTGTTTCTTGTTTATTTCAAATAGGAAGTTTTGATTTTATGTAATAATACTTTTTATATTTATATAGATTTAATCTTTAAATATAATTTCAATTTTTTTATTTTTAAAAATTGTTTAAATATCACGGGCCCTTATATCATATATTGATATTTTGGGATAGGGTAATTTAATTTTTATCTTGGAAATTCAATGTATTTTATTAATAAATATAATAAAACACTCCAAGATTTCCTTATCATCCAAATTTTAAAAAATTTAATTTATATTTGTAAGAAATTGTAAAATTTTTAATGGATAAAATTTATTTAATTAATTTAAATAATTATTTATATAAGTTCTAAAATTTTTTCTCTATTTGGAATTTGTTTTATATCATTTGAATATCCTTTAATATAAAGTATACTTTCTTTTTTTTTATTTATCATATTTTTAATTTCCTTTTTTAATTCATTTATTGTTATTTTATTAATCATATCTAAAATTTTATATCCAATAACATTATCAAAATAAAAAATTTCTTTTGCAATTTCTTCAACTCTTCCATTATTATTTAATAAAGAATTAATAATTTTTCTTTTTAAAATTGCTTTACCTCTTTCAAATTCTTCTAATGAAATATTATTTAAATTCTTAATTAATTTACATAAAGAATTAATAATATCATTTTCTTTTTTAAAAAAAGTAATATCAAAACCAAATAAACCATAATATTTAAAAGGTAAATTTAAAGTTTTAAAATTAAAAATATTATCATTATTAGATAATATTTCAGTATAAGCTTTTGAAAAAATTCCTTTTCCAGGTCCTCCAGAGCTAAATGGTGTTGCAGATCCTATAATTTCATTTAAAATAGAATAAAATGGTATTAAATTTGAATTCCAAGAATATGTTGGGAAAAATAATTTTAAATTTGTTATTGATTTATTTTCTAATGATATTCTTTTATCATATATTTTTAAATTTGATAAAGGATTTTTTATATATTTTATTTCTTTTGATTTATATTTTGAAAGATTGTTTTGAATTGTTTCACATATTTTTTTGTGAGTTAGATTATTTGAATTTATTATTCCTGAAGTTATAAATATATTTTTTGGGGAAGTTTGGATTAATTCTTTTATTATTTTATTTAATTGTTTTATATCTATTTTTGAATTATCTTTTTCTTTGTCTCTTTGATATAAAAAATCAAAAAATTCATTATTTTCATTATTTGCATTAATTTGGTTAAATATTTTATATATTTCTAATTTTTGATTTAAAATTTCATTATTATTATTATTGTCAGATTTTTCATTATATATAGAATTAATTATTTCATCAATTAAGTCAAGTGTTTCTTTATTTGATTTATTATAAAAATTAAATGAATAATATAATAAATCTTCATCAAAATTCATAAATGATTCTCCACCTAAAAATTGTAGTTTTTTATATAAATTTCCACTTTCTTTATACATTAATTTTAATGCATTACAAAAATTTTTTGACAAATTTCTTCTTGGAATAACTACACCTATTCTACCATTTTCTGAAATATTATTTAATTCATTTACAATAATATTTTGATTATTTCTGAATATTGAATAACTCAAATTAGAGAATAGAAAAGAAGAAAATTTAAAAATATTCAATTTACAATTATTCAAAGAAGAATAATTTATCATTATATTGAAATAAAAAATTAAAAAACTAATATATATAAGTAAATATAAATAAAAATATTGAATATATTTATATATTTAGAATACAAGAATATGAAAAATTAAGTATTTTGAATTTTTAAACAACAAATAAATATTAGTTATCAAATTATAATATTTCAAAAAAAACTATCTTTAAATATTTCTTAAAATAAATACTATCAATTTTTTTTATTTTTAGTTAACTTTAAATATATAATTGATAATACAAAAATTAAATATCTAAAAACTATTTTTTATTCTTTCCAAAACTATTAAAATATTCTTTAACTAACCTATATTTATATTGACACATAAACAAAACATCTTCAAAATCTTTTAATTGACTTTCAAATCCTTTATTAGGTTCAATTATACTTCTTTTTCCTTTAACAAAATTTCTAGCATTTTCAAAACTCATTTTTTCACTTAACATTAAAAAAGCAATAACAATAGTACTACTTCTCGAAACTCCTGCTCTACAATGAACAAAACATCTTTCACTTCTATCAATAAAATCAAAACAAGGCATAAAATAATCAAATAAATTTTCATTTTCATTATCACTTATTTCAATTGTTTTATATTTAAAATCATCTGGAAAATATTCATGTAAAAAAAAGCCAACTACTAAAATATTTGTTATTTTATGTTTTTTTAATAATTCTTTATTTTTTGCTGCATAATTATTTCCTAAAAATAATTTTTCTGTTATTTGATCAATTTGAGGTTCTCCTTTAATTAATATTTCTTTATGAAATAATTTTTCTTTTTCTTCTTTATAACATTTTTCACAATATTTTATATGTGAATTTATAAATCTTTGTGATATTTTATTTTTATTACATTTATCACAAATTTTTTGTGTTTCATTTATAATATCATAAACGTCATCTTTAAATTTATTATTATCTATTGTCAAATTTCCCATTATTAAATGAAAAATTATTTTTTTTTCTAATGAAATTATTTCAATTAATCAAATTTTATTCATTTTAAAAATGGCAATTTTTAATAATAAAAATATTATAATTATCATGTATTTTATTAAAATAATTAATAATAAAAAAAAATGAAAAAAAAAAACAGAAATAAAATTGATATAGATATATATTCTCGTTCAAAATATTTTTTAAATTTATCAAGAAGATCGAAAAATAAACAAGCAGAAGTAGAAGAAAATAAAGCAGATTTAATAATAGATAAAATATTAGGAAGAGATAAAGTTTTTAATAGAGATTATGCAGTATTTTCATATAATAATCCAGCACCATATTCATTAACTCCAAATAGAGGAAATCTTCATATTAATCCTAATATTAAATTAAATATTCAATCACCTTCTGAAAATGCTTATCCTTATAAATATCAAAAAAAAGAATTTGAATCTGATTCTTTTTCTAATATGTATAAAAATCGAAATATTAAATATTTGAATAGTAAATTTAATAAAAAAAATCAAGAACAAAAAAATCAAAAAGTTAATGTAAATAGTGAAGAAGATAAATTTCTTGGAGTTGTTAGTAATGAAAATAAGAAAAAAAATAATGAAAATAACATTTTAATAACTAATCAAAATTATAAAATTAACAATTAGAAATTATAAAAAATAAATTGAGTAAAATTTATATTTTTAAAAAAATTATAAATTTTAATATTTTTTCTTAAATGGACATATTATACACATAACTGTATCAGTTTCACTTTCATACATTGTTGCATTATTTCCAAATTTTTCTCTATTTTTTATTATATTTTCTGTCATTATATTCATAAATTGATCAAATGAAATTATTACTTTTCCATTTTCATCTTCTACTGGTAAATCATATTTATCAATATCTGTTATTTTTTTAATATCATATTCAATTTTTCCATCTTCATCTTTATCTAATGATAGAAATGCTTTTTTTAAATTAACTAAATCTTGCATTGATAAACCTTCTTTTAAATAAGGTCTTAATTCATCTTCATTTATTTTTTTAACTTCATAATTTCCCATATCAACAAATAAATATAAAAATTTAAAAATAAATTAAATTAAAATCAAAAACCTAAAAAATAAAAAAATAAAAATAATAAAAAAAATATAATATAAATAAAAAAAATGTTCAAAAATTTATTTGGAGGTGGAAAGAAAGACAAGAAAAAATCTAAAGTAAATGTAGAAGAAGCAATTCAAAATTTAGACAAAAAAATAAAAGATATGGAATTACTATTAAATAATTATGAAGTCCGGACAAATGCTTTACAACAAGAAGCAAAAGCCAAACTTCGAGCCGGGGATAAAGCCGGAGCAAAACGTATTTTAGCCAAGAAAAAAAGAATAGTGGATCAAATGAAGACAACTGAAGGTGCTTTGATGATGATGGAAGAACAAAAAGGCATGTTGGAAAATGCAGAAACAGTCAAAAGTACTATTGAAACAATTAAAACTGCAGGTCAAGTTATCAAAGAAAATCAAGTTAATGTTGAAGAACTCAACCAAATAAAGGATGATATGGATGAATTAAAGGCAACAGGAGATGAAATAAAAGATTTCTTTTCTGATGTGGTTGACCAAAATGAAGCAGATGTAGAAGATGACTTAAAAGCTTTGGAAGCTGAAATGCAAAATGATGCAAATAAAGAACTTCCTTCTGCGGTGAAAACTGAGATAACTGGAAATGAAGTTAAAAATGAAGAAAAAGATTTGGAAGCTTTCATGCTATAAATATAATTATTATAATTAATTTTAGATGTTTAATGATTTTATAATTATGATTAATAACAATAATCATATTTGAAATTGATAAAGAATTTAAATTTTATTATTGGATAAATAAAAAATATAGTTTTATTT
>JAEEGK010013235.1_pt1 | contig 18623 bp, 13 predicted proteins | sample 8958771 | NCBI WGS metagenome assembly JAEEGK01 (sample SAMN16246547, study PRJNA631951) | gut metagenome | biome: gut microbiome; feature: rumen; material: SC-attached | host: Bos | place: Iran: Karaj | collected 2018-10
AAGGCAATATGTTTACCCTTAACCTCATCTATAACGGTGAGGAGATGATCCAGCAGTCCGATGATTTCTGGTATTACGGAGTTTTCTCAAGTTCTGACGAGAGTGTCTGCACAGTCAGTTATTCGGGTGATGTAGTGGCACAGGGTACCGGAAAGTGCGTTATTACCGCTTACTATCTTGATATGAGCGTAAAATGTACCGTTAAGGTTAAGGCCAGCAAGATGAAGCTGAGTGAGTCGGAAGCTACCCTGTATTCCCACCAGGAGATAAAGGTAAAGGCATCCGGCATCAAGAATGCGGCATATAACAGCTGTGATATACACAGAATAGACAACGATGAGGCATGGGTCTGGGATGATATGCCCGAGGTTAACTGGGATAACAAGGGTAATTTCGTGATAAAGGCCGGCAGAAAGGGAGATTACCGTATACGTCTGGTGATCCAGAATAAAAACGGTGTTGAGTTTTCAAAGAACTTCATACTTCATACTATAGAATCAGGTCCTGAGACTTCAGACATCTGTATCGCATTAGGCGGCAAGAAGGAAGTCGGGATGACTGACTCGGATATCATATCCGTGGATCTGATCAGATGGTATGAGCCCGAAAGCAACTACTACCATGAGCCCGGTGACGGTGTGAGCTGTCCCATAGTGTCAGATAATGCGGGAGGCTTTACCGCAAACGGTGAAGGTACAGCCATATATCAGATTTCTTATATGGTAAACGATGGCAGCATTCTTACTTCAGAGCTTACCATAGTGGGATATGAGCCGAAGTACATGCCTTTTGAGAAATATCTCTGGGTTGGACAGTACTATGTTCCCAGCTTTGAAAACAGCAGATGGAACTCAGATATCAGGATAACTTCATCAAACCCCGATGTTGTTACCATTAACAATGCAGATGAGATCGTGCCCATGTCCGGCGGAAAGGCTACACTTACCATATGGATAGACGGTATGACATTTGTTGATGATGTAGAGATCATCAATGCAAATATTAAAAGCAGCAACATTCTTACATGGCCCGGGACAAAGTTCAGCTTTGCAGTATCGGGACTTCCATCAGGGATGAAAGTAAAGTACTCAAGCTCTAACCCCGAGGTAGCCACTATCTCAAAGAAGGGCAAGTTAAAGACTTTAAAGACCGGTTTTGCAAAGATTACCATTGAGATTGAGGATATGACATATTACTATACGGTAAATGTCGGTCAGGAAATACCTGTTAAGGCAGCACTTGCAGCCAGCGACGTGGTAGGAAAAGCTACCTACAGCCAGGAAAGAAGAATGGAAGAGGGATTCTACGACTGTAGTTCATTGGCATGGAGGAGCTATGCCAAGGCAGGCATAAAGCTTAAGAACAGCGATTACGCACCTACAGCAGCCGATCTTGCACAGTACATGGATGAAAAGGGATACACATTGTGTTACGGACTCCTTCCTACATCCGAGATGCAGCCAGGTGACCTCCTGTTTACCAGCAGTGGTTATGATAACGGCAGATTTATGAAGATAGATCATGTGGCTATGTACTACTCGACAGAGGATCTGTATGATATTTCTTATGATGAATACAGCTATTATCCTGCAGATTCTGATGGTTACGGTACCATAGTACATGCAGGTAAGAACGGCGGCGGAGTATATTTCAGCGGCTACCCTTACGGCAGCGTTGTATTGATAGCCAGGATCAATCCTGATGATTTTACATAAAAAAATAAAAGGAGCACACAGTAGCTATGAGTTTGAATCCGTTTTCTAAAAAGAAAAAGAAGAAGCAGCAGGGTGTTGAGAAGGGACACCGCGAACCGATAGTTGTTAAATTCTTTAAAGAAAAAGATCCGGAAAAGCATCTTAAAGTCAGCATTGATGAAAGTGCTGCAGATAAAACCGGTTCAGCTACTACAGAAGATTCAAATGAAACAGTCGACGGTAAAAGACATGCCAAGTTTGTGCCTAACGATAAGTATTTTACTATCACGGTGTATGCCTTTACCGCAGTGCTTGCAATAGTAATAATTGCTATTATGATAGCAAACATTACTCCCGTTATGGAGGGTGTTAAGCGTTTTATCCATGTATTGTCACCGTTTATCATCGGCGGTATCATAGCCTTTGTGCTTACGCCCATTGTTAATTTCCTGGATGAGGCTTTGTTCGAAAAATGCTTTAAGATCAAGAAACCCAAGGTGCGTGCAGGTCTTGCAATATTGCTTACCTATATCGTATTCCTCGGACTTATAGTACTGGCAATGATCAAACTGGTACCCGAGATGGCAGACAGTATCAAGGAGCTTATAGGAAAATCAAAGTCGGTATACGGCTCGATCATGAACAATCTTAATGCTCTGGATGAACAATTTCCCGATATTGATTTCTCGAATATCATTGATACCGCAAAGGAAAACCTTCCTGCTATCCTGTCCAATATAGGAGATATCCTGAAGGTATCACTGCCTAAGATTTTCAGTACATCATATTCTATAGTACAGTTAGTTATAAATATCCTTCTTGCTGTAGCTATCTCAATATATATGGTATGTGATAAGCGCCGTATCGCAGCAGCAGCTACCAAACTTATATATGCTTTGCTTAAGCCCGAAAAGGCAGAGAAGGTTATTGAAAATGCCAAGGAAAGTTTCCAGATTTTTACCGGATTTATCATCGGTAAGTCTATAGACTCCCTAATTATCGGAATCCTTACATTCTTTATCCTGACTGTTTTCCAGTTGAAATACAGCCTGCTGGTAGCGGTTATAGTAGGTGTTACCAACATGATACCTTTCTTCGGACCGTTTATCGGAGCTATACCCGGTGTTCTGCTATATCTCTGTATAGAGCCTGTGGACGCTCTCATTTTTGCGGGCATTATACTTGCAGTACAGCAGTTTGACGGCTGGATACTCGGACCTATGATCCTCGGCGACTCTACCGGAGTCAGACCTATCTGGGTTATTTTCGGTATTACTGTCGGAGGTGCATATTTTGGATTTGCCGGTATGTTCCTTGGAGTACCTTTTACCGCGGTAATAGTTTATCTTGTAAATAAGGCTGTTGAAAAGAAACTTAGCAATAAACACATTGAGGTCCAATGATTTATGGAGATTGATAAGACTATCCCATGGAATGTATATCCCAGACCGCAGATGAAGAGGGACAGTTTCCTGAATCTTAACGGGGAATGGGATTTTGAAGTAAGTAATTACGATTACATTCCCAAAAAGTTCAGCATGAGAATCATGGTACCATATCCTGTGGAATCAAAGCTTTCTGGTGTCGAAAGACATTTTAAGAAGGGAAGCAGGCTTTTTTACAGGAAGTTTTTTGATGCTCCTTTGCGGATGAGATGGAGAAGAGTACTGCTTCATTGCGGCGGGATAGATCAGAAAGCGGAGATATTTATCAACGGTGCATTTGTTATAGAATGCTGTACTGCGGTTGACGGACCTTTGACTGTGGATATTACTCCTTTTTTGAAGGACGATAATGAACTTATCATCAAGGTAATGGATGATATGGACAAGAATATCCCTTACGGAAAACAATCAGATAAACCTAAGGAGATATGGTATTCACCGGTTTCGGGTATCTGGCAGACAGTGTGGCTGGAGGCAGTACCGGAATATTACATAAAGGGATTAAAGATAACTCCCACGCTGGAATATGCCGATGTGGAAATGGAAGGCGTGGATGAAGGAAAGGTTTTATTTGAAGGAAAGAGCTACCGTTTTTACGACGGGAAAATAAGGCTCACTCCCATGATAAAGAAGCTGTGGAGTCCTGATGAGCCGCATCTGTATTATTTTAGCGTACTGGTCGGTAATGATAAGGTTGATTCTTATTTTGCTCTGAGGACTCTGGAAATAAAGGAATCATACGGTATGAAGAGGCTTTGCCTCAACGGTGAGCCGCTTTTCTTCCACGGAGTCCTGCATCAGGGTTATTGGAAAGACGGTCTTTATACTCCCGAGAGACCCGATGATTATAAGCTAGATATAGTTACAGCTAAAAATCTTGGATTTAACACCATCAGAAAACATCTGAAGGTGGAAGCTGATGAATTTTACTACCAGTGTGACAAGCTGGGCATGATCGTTTTTCAGGATATGGTAAACAACGGACGTTTCTCGAAGCTGCGTGATGTTATATTCCCGATGATCGGAGTTAAGAGATTCCCGGATAAATTTAAGCACAGGAGCAAAGTATCCAGACAATCCTTTATTGCTGCGGCTCAGAACACTGTAAAGAGCCTGTACAGTCATCCGAGCATATGCTACTGGACGATATTTAATGAGGGCTGGGGACAGTTCTGCAGCACCCAGATTTATGAACTGATAAAGGGACTCGATCCTACGAGGTTTGTCGACAGTGCTTCAGGCTGGTTTAAAGGCGGAAAAACGGATGTGGAGAGTATTCACTGTTATTTAAAGCAGTTTAAGATCCAGTTTGCCGAAAAGCCCATCATCCTTTCGGAGTTTGGAGGATATTCCTTAAAGATCGACGATCACAGCGGTGACGCACAGAGCTACGGATACAAGTACTTTGAGGACAGAAAGGTATTTCTGGAATCGATTAAGGAGCTGTATATGAAAGAGGTGCTCCCGGCTATAGGCAGAGGTCTGTGCGGGTGTATTTATACCCAATTTGCCGATATCGAGCAGGAGACGAACGGACTGATAACCTTTGACAGAGTGTATATCAAGGCGGACGATAAAACATTTAAGGAAATATCTGAAAAATTAAAATTTTGATCTTTGCCGTCATGAGGTATGATTTGACTGTTTTAACAGTTGAGTCACCGGCGAAGAATCTAAAAATGTTAACCACGAGGAAGAAAATATGAGTTTGAAATTGACAGGCGGCATTATACTTGCCACAGGTGAGAACGGAGAATTTCAGGTTCTCGAAGGAAGCTGTATATGTATAGAGGATAAGTATATAAAGTACATAGGTCCGGACAGGGACGCACCTGAGTGCGATGCTGAAAAGGATATGCGCGGTATGATACTTATGCCAGGTCTGGTTAATGCTCACGGGCACGGACCTATGACACTTCTCAGAGGTGTCGGCGGAGGACTCGCCCTGCAGGAGTGGCTGGAGACAGCCATTTTCCCTATAGAGGCCAAGCTGACTCCCAAGGATATCGAGATCGGTGAGCGCTGGGCAGTGATGGAAATGCTGGCCGGTGGTACTACCTGCGTATCGGAAATGTATGATTTTCCTGAAGCTACATGGGAAGTGCTTAAAGGTTCGGGTATAAAGGGTAATGTCTGCCGTGTTGGTCTGTCTTTCTCGGAGACTGAAGAAATACCGAAGAACAGGTTTAATGAGTGTGTAAATATAGTAAAGAACCTTAAGGATGATGATGACAGGGTGATTTCTGAGTTCTGCCTGCATTCTGAATATCTGACCAATGAGGGCTTTGTCAGAAAGATCGCCGAAGAGAATAAGAGTCTGCATGCCAATATCAATGTGCATGTTTCCGAAACCAGACGCGAGCATGAGGAGTGTAAGCAGAGACATGGAGGACTTACTCCGATCGGTTATCTTGATAAAATGGGTATACTTGATGAGAATACCTATGCTGCACACTGTGTATGGGTTGAGGACAGTGATATAGAGATCATGAAGGAAAAGAAGGTTTCGCCTGTTTTTAATCCTTCAAGCAACTGCAAGCTGGCTTCAGGTTTTGCTCCAATAGATAAGATGCTTGAGAAAGGCCTCAATGTGGCTATAGGTACAGACGGATGTGCCAGCAATGATAACCTGAATATGTTTGAGGAACTGCACCTCGGTTCACTGCTGATAAAGAATAAAGCCTCAGACGCTACCGTGCTCAATGCCGGACAGGTGCTGAAAATGGCTACGGTTAACGGAGCAAGGGCTCTTGGAAGGACCGATACAGGTGAGTTAAAGGTCGGTAAGAGAGCGGATATTATAGCCGTATCCATGGATAAGCCTCATATGTATCCTGCTTTTGATATTATGAATCTTTTAGTATACAGTGCCCAGGCATCCGATGTTGTGATGACTATGGTTGACGGAAAGATCCTGTATGAAAACGGAATCTACAAGACCATAGATGCCGAGAAGGCAAGATTTGAGATGAAGGATGCCATAGCAAGGATTTATGCATAAAGGATGGAAACCCTCCGTTTCACTTTGGGTTTCCTTTGATTATACCGCGTCAAGCGTTTCCAATCTCGGTTTCTTCGAAACCGGATATATCACGCGGACTGACTGACTCGATTCCTTCGGAATCAAGTCATATGCTTATAAGCAGTAGCGGAGTAAGGAATCAGGTGAAAAACCTGAGCGGGCCCGCCGCCGTAAATATACGACATCGATGCATTTTGGTATCATGGCATATCGAACGGGGATAAATGCCGCCGCAAGTATTTATTCTTTAACATCATTGAGGCTTAGGCTTTCGAGAAGATGAGTGAGATATGTAGAGTATATGAGCCGGAAGACTTAGCCGTGTTTTCTGTAGACCTTGGTCGTCTGCGAGCACCGGATTTTGTATGACAGTTTTTTACTGTCTTGAATACAGAGAGCTGCTTTATATATGATTTTACTTTCTATTGTTTTTCATATATGGAAAGTAGAATTATAAATAAATCTATCGGAGGATAAGAGATATGAAAACAAGATTATCTAAATTTCTGTCTATGATCCTGATTGCGGCCTTGATCATGACTGGTTTTACCGGTTTTGCCGGCAACACTAAAGCATCAGCAGCTGAAGACGAGATCAAAGTATTCGTTACTATAGCTGATGATACCGGAGCACAGGTTGTTAAGCAGAAAACCGTAGAAGTTACCGATGTTGATGAAGACGGTGCTTATACTGTTTATGATGCCCTTTACTGCGCTCATGAGAAGTATTTTAAGGGTGGTGCTGCAGACGGTTTTGCAGCTGAAGACACAGAGTATGGTCTTTCACTTACCAAGCTCTGGGGTATTGAGAACGGCGGTAGCTATGGTTACATGGTAAATGATGCATATGCATACAATTTAGCAGATCCCGTAGCTGATAATGATTACGTTAATGCTTACTGCTATGTTGATGTTAATACTTTCAGCGATAAGTATACCTATTTTACCAAGAGAGTAAAGAGCGTTAAAGAAGGCAATATGATCAAGTTAAAGCTCTGCACTATCGAATGGGATTATATGGCAGGCGTACCCAATGCTATTCCTTATGCAGGTGCTAAGATTACAGTCAATGGTATTGATTCAGGTCTTGTTACCAGCAAGAAGGGTTATGTAAAGGTACCCGCAGCTGCTTGCGGAAGTTATTATGTTTCTGCAGTAACCGGAGATGATAATATCATCATCGCTCCTGCTTGTGTTGTATTTGTTCAGCCTCTTAAGGGTGAAACCATAGAGGTAAAGGATAAGAAATACACTGTAGTTAAGAACGGAAAGGTATCTACCGGCAAGAAGGGTAAGGTTACCTATTCTAAGTCTGCAAATAAAGATAAGAAAGCTCCTAAGACCATCGAGTATGCCGGAGTTACTTACAAGGTTAAAGTTGTTGACTAATCCAATTAATGTCTCCCGTCTGTGAAAGCAGACGGGAGTATATTATATTTATAAATGAAGAAAAGTTATATATTTATATTTACTTGCATATTAATCAGCATATTATTATGCATTAATGGAACATATACTAAAGCTGATTTTAACGCTAAAAATGAAGCAAAAAGTGTCATTGAAGACATAGTTTCTTTTAATGCAGAAGAGGCCGGAGTACAGGATGCTCAGGCGCTTTTATCAGATGTTTTCCCTGAAAAAATAGGCGGTACTGCAGAATGGTATGTACTTGGTCTGTCACAGTATGGTGGTTATGATCTGGAAAAATACCGCAGTGCGCTTGAAAATTATTTATATGAAAAGGATGTCAAAGGAGCTTCGGCAAGGCTGAAGTTTTCTTTACTGTTGTCTTTTTCTGACGGAAATAGAGAATATATAGACCGATGCATGTCTGATGGTACCGTGGGCGGCCAGGGTATTATGAGCTATGTGTTCGGTCTTCATTTGATTAATAACGGATATACCGGAAATATTTCACTGGATGAAATATTGGAAAATATTGTAAAACTGTGCCATGAGGATGGTGGCTGGTCGGTAACAGGCAATTACGGTGATGTAGACGTTACAGCGATGACATTGACCGCACTTGCACCGTTATATACAGGCAGCGGACAGGCAAAAATAAGTACTTCTACTGAATATAACGAAAAACCGATAGTAAATGATGGGATACTGGAGTTACTGGTAGAAAATGCGATTAATTTCCTTTCGAACAGTCAGCTTGATGATGGCGGATTTTCAAGCTTTGGTGTGGAAAATGCGGAGAGCAACGCACAGGTTATTACTGCGCTTTCAGCATTGGGTATTGACTGTGCTACGGACGAAAGATTTATAAAAAACGGGAACACTTTATTTGACGGATTGATGAAATACAGATTGTCCGATGGCAGTTTTTCTCATAAAAAGGATGATGCTTCAAATCCTTCAGCGACAGTACAGACATTTTATGCTATGGTGGCGTATCTTAGAATGCGAGAAGGCCTGACACCTCTGTATGTCAGAGATGTAAATGAGACAAAACTGACGGTGACTTATGGGGATACAGGCGTTTTAAGTGAAAGTAAAAGTGCTTCTAATGACGATAATAATGCAAATAGTAAAGAAAACAAAAATGAGAATTCAATAAATGATACAGATTTAGACTCCGAGTATGCAGATAATAGTTCTGACAAAAATGCCGATAAAAACTCCGGATATAAAACATATGCAATAATCATATTACTTGGTGTTTGTCTTGCTGTAAGTATATTATTGTTTGTATTAAAGAAACACTGGAAGAATTATCTATTTGTCGGGCTGGTTGGTTTAGCAGGAGTACTTATAATCATATTTACAGATTTTAGCAGTCCTGAAAATTACTACGGACAGGAAATAGTAAAATCAAACGCAGTCGGTACGGTTACTATGTCCATAACCTGCGATATCCTTAAAGATAAAGAGAAAAATGAGCATATACCTGAAGATTATGTCGTACTAAAAACTACAGGATTCGACCTTGAAAAAGGTGAAACAGTATACGATATTCTGCTTGAGGCAGCAAAAAAATACAACATCAGCGTTGAACATGAGGGCAGTTCTGATATAGTTTATATTTCCGGAATAAATTACCTTTATGAAAATGACTACGGTGATCTGTCCGGCTGGGTATATAAAGTAAACGGTGTACTGCCATCAGTCGGATGCGGCGGATATGAATTAAAAGACGGGGATATAATAGAATGGTGTTATACACTTGATCTTGGTAATGATTCTCTTAAATGAAAATCTATTTAGATTAAATGTTTTACAACGGAAAGGAGAGGACATGCGGGATATCAAAGAATATAATCCAATAACAGTTTTTGTCTATTATATGTCAGTACTGGTTGTGTCGATGTTTACGATGAATCCTTTCCTGCATATCATTTCCTTTGTCGGTGGATTTATACAGTTTGTAATATTACCTGTAAAAAATAAACTAAGTACTCATATATGGTATTTACTTTTGGGCTTGATTTTGGCACTTGTCAGACCGTTGTTTTCACATAACGGCGCAACGGTATTGTTTATCATAAACGATAATCCGATAACTAAAGAAGCATTCATATTTGGTATTAATTCAGCTATTATGGTGGTCGGTGTGCTTTATCTTTTCAGGGTATTCTCTGAGATAATGACAAGCGACAGACTGCTATATTTATTCGGAAGGGTATCACCCAAAACCGCACTTATTTTGTCGATGGGATTACGATATATACCCATGCTGCGTGAACAGAGAAGGATAACTGCAAACGCACAAAAAGCCATCGGGATAAATAAAGATGACAATGCCATAGACAGGATAAAAGGCAGCATGAATGTTTTGTCTGCTACAGTTTCGTGGGGTATTGAAAACGGCATAATCACTGCGGACAGTATGGCAGCACGTGGTTACGGAGAGGGTAAAAGAAAATCATTTTCTACTCTGAAATTTAAAAAGCGTGATGCTATAGTTATAGGTATCACTGTTTTATGTCTGGTACCGATAGTGATGGCCATAGCTTGTGGTTCATTTGATACCGTATTTTATCCGCTGCTTAAGATAGCAGAACCGGACACCATTAATATAATAGGATATGTTTCCTATGTTGTTATGATATTGATCCCGATTATATTAAAACTTATGGAGAAATTCAGATGGAAATACTTAATGTCGAAAATCTGATATTTAAATATCCGAAATGTAACGATCCCGTGATAAGGAACGTAAGTTTTTCTGTAAACGAGGGAGAATTCATTGTATTATGCGGAGCGACAGGCAGTGGAAAATCAACACTTTTAAAGATGCTTAAGCCTGAAATAGTGCCGCTTGGAGAAAGAAAAGGAATAGTCAGATTATTTGGCGAGGAAATAGAATACGATATTGACAAAAAAATAAACAGGACAATAAACATCGGTTATGTAGGTCAGAATCCCAAGCATCAGGCTGTGACAGATAAAGTATGGCACGAACTGGCATTCGGACTTGAAAATCTGAACCTGCCAATGGATGAGATGGCCGCCAGAGTCGCTGAGATGGCATCTTATTTTGGCATAGAGGACTGGTATGAAAAACAGGTAAACGAACTGTCCGGAGGTCAGTTACAGCTGCTGAATCTGGCTTCGGTCATGGTGATGAATCCGAAAATCCTAATATTGGATGAACCTTCGGCACAGCTGGATCCGATATCGGCATCTGAGTTTTTTACAACGCTAAAGAAACTGAATTCGGATTTTTCATTAACAATTATTATTGCCGAACACCGTTTGGAGGAGCTGATACCTGAATGTGACAGGCTGATGGTATTAAAGAATGGTGAGCTTTCCCTTGATGGTTCACCTAAAGAGGTATTAAAAAGCATCTCAGAGGATGATGAAATATTTGAAGCTCTGCCTGCTGCCTATAGGGTGTTTAACGGATTGAATGATAAATTAGATTTGGCCGAAAATGATTTATCTGTTCCTTTATCAATAAGGGATGGAAGAAACTTATTGTTTAAAACCATTAATAAGCAGTATTCACAAGTTAAAGAAAACAGAAAAAATAAAGATAACCAAGACAAAAAAGTAAATCTAGATAAAGAAAATTCAGATAAACTACCCGCCCTTGAATTTAAGGATGTAAGCTTAAGATATTCAAAAGATGATAATGATGCATTAAGAGATTTGTCATTTATTGTAAATACAGGTGAGATATTCTGTATGCTTGGCGGAAACGGATCAGGAAAGACCACGGCATTAAATGCAGCTGCAGGACTGTTGAAACCATATGAGGGTACGATTAAGGTATTTGGAAAGAAACTGAAGGAATACAAAAATCAAAGCCTGTATAACAAATGCTTATCGATGCTGCCGCAGGATGTTCAGACACTGTTTTTGCATAATACAGTAAGAGAAGAGTTGGAAAAGAGAAAAGCCCTTGATAAGCTGCAGGATTTCCCTTTTGACTTAAGCAATATGATGGATAAGCATCCATATGACCTGTCGGGAGGAGAGCAACAACTCCTGGCACTGGCTATAGTACTTGCGACTGAGCCAAAGATTATGCTGCTGGATGAACCGACAAAAGGTCTCGATGCTTATAGAAAAAAGAATCTTATAAAAATCCTGAAGCATCTAAAAAGTTTGGGTATAACTGTAGTCATAGTAACTCATGATGTAGAATTTGCAGCTGAATGTGCAGACAGATGTGCGATGCTGTTCAGAGGGAGTTTGACCGCAAAAGGGGATACAGTCGAGTTCTTAAGCAAAAACAATTTCTATACAACTGCAGTTAGCAGAATGAGCAAGGGTATCATAGATCGTGTTGTTACAGTTGGGGAAATTAAGCAATACTTGAATAATAATAGCAATAAATAATTGGTAATAAAACGATTTATTTGGTATCATACTCCTGTAACACAGAATACAGAGAAGAATTAGGAGGGTGTAAAATGGCTATGATGGAGAGACCATCTGTTACAGTTATGGCAGATGGCGGAAAGTATTGGGAGCACGAGTTTGAAAAGTTTTATTTGAAGGTTTTTGTACCGAAGACCGAGATCGATGGAGAGGTAGTAAACTATAGCTTTAGAGCTCCGTTATTACTGGTATTTGAGGAGAACAGAAGATCAATGGATGAAGCGATTGAATTTGCAAAGACAAGCGGACTTGCAGATATTGCTTCAGCAGTTGATTCAAGCGTGCTTTTTGTTTATCCTACATGTGAGGGAGCATGGGATAAGGCTGATGAAAGCCTGTATGTATCACTTATCAGTGAAATAAAGATGAATCCTTACTATAAGGATGGCATCATCGAGATCACTGATTTCTTTACAAAGGAATTTAAGGGCTTCTTTGTAAAGGGTGCAATATTCAGAGCTGATATCTACAGCTACGGCAAGTCTGCAGATTATGTAGCAAAGAACCTTATTAAGTCACTTCAGGGTGAATATTTATGGGGACCCGGAGAGATCACTCCCGCATGTCTGTCAATGGAAAACTTAAGAGTAGTACCAAACGTAGAGCGCAAAGATATCGGTATCTTAAGTGTTGGCAATAATGCAGAGGTTAATGCAGCATTTAACGGCTGTAAAAATCTGCTGATCAAAGATAAGGCTGAATACAAGGCTGACTTCAAGGCATTTGTCCGCAAGTTTAAGATGTGGTGCGGAAATGTGGAGATTGAACCTGATTTCGAAGCACTCAATATGACAGAAGAGGCCGGCTTTACACTTGTACAGACTTCATCCGATAACAGAGGCAGATATAAGGATGAGAAAGAGCATAAGGTTGGATATTTCGCATATTATAACAATGGTCTGTTTGATAAAGGACCTGTACCGTTGCTTATCGGTTTCCATGGCGGCGGAGATTCCACAATGTACCTGACCTTCGTATCGGGATGGTGGGAGATAGCTCACAGGTACGGTTTCTTATATGTTGCAATCGAAAATCATCAGGATGTAACCGCTACTGAGGTTATAGAAGTATTAAATGATCTCAAGAAAAAGTACAAGATCGATGAGCATCGTATCTATTGTTCAGGCTTCTCAATGGGCAGCGGCAAGACCTGGGATATGTATCAGGAATATCCTCAAGTATTTGCAGGCATGGCGCCTCAGTGTGCACTTTTCCCTGTAAGAAACAATCCTTTCGGTAAGGATTTAGGAGACAAGCTTAATACTACAGTAGCTGTTCCGTTGTTCTATGCAGGCGGCGAAAAGTCACATTTACCTGAGCTTCCTTTCCAGGCTGAGACAGGTATGGAGAGAATCCAGTATGCTGCAGATGTTCAGAAATTAAAGAAGAAATTTGATGTAAGCTATGCAGATAAGGATAAGTGGGCTGATCCTATTTGGGGTGTACCCGGAGACAGACAGGAAAAGGTTCGTGACGAATCCCGTGATGCCATACTTACCATTAACTATTATGACAGTGAGGATGGAGTTTGCCGTACCGCATTTGCCAGCATAGATAATCAGGTACACGAGTGCAGACATCATACCAACGAGCAGGCTTGGAAGTTTATTTCACAGTTTACCAGATAAAAAAATAAAGGTGGTGCGCATGATAGTCAGGATAATACTTTATATAATGGCTGCAGTATCGTTTTTCTATAGTTTTATGATAATGCGTGTGCGTGCCGGTTCACATTTTTATCTTATCTGGAGTGTAATAGGCGTTATACTTGTAGGTTTAGGTATATCATTAAAGGTGGGGTTGTTTAAAAAACTGCCACACTGGTTTAATATAACTCTGATAGCAGGAACTTGTATAGTATTGGTTCTCATAATCGGTATAGTGATAAGGCTGATAACCTATTCGGAGAATGATCCCAAGGACGGACTTGATTATATCATTGTATTGGGAGCACAGATAAGAGAAGACGGTCCGAGTGTGGTACTCAGATACAGACTCGAAGCAGCTACGGAGTATTTAAAAAGAAATACCGAAACGAAATGCATAGTATCGGGTGGAAAAGGTACCAACGAGATCATGTCCGAAGCTGAAGGCATGAGGGACTATCTGGTAGCTGTAGGTATTGAATCCGATAGGATAATACTGGAGGATAAATCAACCGATACCAACGAGAACATCAAATTCAGCAAGATACTGATCCCTGAAGGAGCGAGTATCGGACTTGTAACAAATGATTTTCATTTGTATAGAGCGATTTTCCTGTGTAAAAAACACGGACTTGAAAATGTATCACCGATCAGAGCCAATTCGGAGCCATTCTACAGGCCAAACAATTATTTCAGAGAATCACTGGCAATGATAAAGGATTTTATATTTTGATAAAAGCAAGAATACCCGGTTAAAAATACCGGGTATTATAATAACTTATGATTTTGGATTTATACAGGTGGAATAAATGATAGTTATAAAAAATGACAAAATAAAAAGAATATTACGAATATTGATTCCGCTTGTATTGATACCGGCAGTCTGTATAGGAGGCTCACTGCTTTTTGATGAGCAAAAGCATATATTTGTCTCACTGGTAGTCGCATTTTTCTCACTGATACTCTTTATAACAGGCTTTGAAAGAAAAGTAACGGGCACAAGAAGGATGGTACTGGTAGCAGTCATGACCGCCATCAGTGTACTCGGACGATTTATCCCGTTCTTTAAACCGATCACAGCCATAACTGTAATCACAGCTATGTATCTGGGAGGAGAGGCAGGATTCCTGGTAGGCTCCTTATCAGCCTTGCTCTCAAACTTTTACTTCGGACAGGGCCCCTGGACCGCATTCCAGATGCTGGCATGGGGACTCATCGGCTTTATAGCAGGCCTGATGGCAGAGCCCTTAAAAAAGAACAAAGTACTCTTACTCGCATATGGAGTACTGGCAGGAGTAGCATTTTCCTTTATCATGGATGTCTGGACCGTCCTCTGGTACAGCGCCGGCTTTGATATGGAACTCTACCTGCTCTCCATAAAAGCAGCAATACCGCACACAATCCTGTATGCGGTCTCCAACTTTATATTTTTATTGGTGTTAGCTAAGCCGTTCGGAGACAAACTAGAGCGTATAAAATTTAAATATGGGGTATAAAGAAAGAGCAGGGGGCTTGCGTGCAGGGAATATATATGGCAACCCCCTGCTCGTAGGTTCATTCCTCAGTTTTACCAAGTAACTCAATCCGAACCTTAGTAACACGGTTCCTTACTGTCGACAGCACCGTAAACTTCACATCATCCCATACAATGGACTCCCCGGGTGTAGGCAGGTGATTAAGCAGATTGATCACGTGCCCGGCTATGGAATCATAATCATCGGAATTAAGCTCCAGCCCACAGGCTTTATTGACATCATCAAGAGGAGCGGAGCCCGCCGCCTCAAAAGTAGTATCATTAATCTTTCTGACACTGTCAACCTCATCTGTATCGGTCTCATCCCTTATCTCACCGACAATTTCCTCCAGCAGATCCTCGATGGTAAGCAAACCGGCGGTAATACCGTACTCGTCAAGAACGATAGCCATCGATTTATACTTATCCTTTAACTCGCTCATCAGCTCTGAGGTCTTCTTTGACTCGAAAGTAAAGAAAGGCTCACGCATATAGTCTGTAACCTTAAACTCTTTGGAAGCATCATATTTCACCAGCAGATCCTTAGCCCAGATAATACCGACGATATTATCATGGGATTCATGATAAACAGGCATACGGGAATACTGATCTTTTCGGAAAATATCGATTAGGTCGTCATAGGAAACTGTATCTTCGACACATGTCATGTTGATGGCTGGGACCATGACATCTTTGGCTTTAGTATCACCAAAATCCACTACGTTATTGATCATTTCATGCTCATCCTTTTCGATGACACCTTCCTCAGCACTGGCTTCAACTATGGTCAGAAGCTCGTTTTCAGTCATATGCTGACCGGATTTGTTGGGGTCAATACGCAGGATAAACATAACACCCTTTGCCAGACCTGAAACCAGAAACGTGAGAGGGGTAAAAAGGATAACCAGTACCTTTACGACAGGAGCATAGAGAAAAGCCATTTTCTCAGCATGGATAGAAGCCATGGTCTTGGGGGTAATCTCACCGAATATAAGAACAAGCAGGGTAAGAATACCGGTAGCGATACCTATGGCGGTACTTCCGAAGTAATCCATTGCAAAAGTCGTGGTAAGTGCAGAAGCAACAATATTAACTATATTATTACCTATAAGAATAGTGCTTAAGAATTTAGCATTCTGATCTATAAGAGACAACACAAGAACAGCTCTTTTTGATCCTTCATCAGCCAAAGACTTGATCTTCAACCTGTTAAGTGAAGTAAATGCAGTTTCGGCGGAAGAGAAAAAGCCGGATAGAATTAGCAGTATAATTAAGACGATCAAGCGTGCCGCGGCACCGGGTTCCAAAAAAATCACACTCCTTTAATCTTAAAATGTATATCAGAAGCTTTATTATTAGTAAAACCTAACAATTTAATTGATAGTATATGGAAAATATCGTCAAAAGTCAATATAAATTTTTGTTGTCAAATATTGAGAAAGAGAGTATAATATAAATTTGTATTGGCTTTGAGATATTTATGTGCCAAAATAGGACGAAAACAGGTAAAAACGTCATAAAAGGAGGTGGTTTTATGAGTACAGACGGTAATTCTGACAGTTGCAGACGATGCGAGACTGTAAACGGGCTTGACGTGCCCCCTCGATTATGTACCATAAAACTGAATAAGGAGGACTCTTTTTATGACCGATTTAGAAGAGAAGGATATCGTAGAGACTGATTCGGACGAAATCCTGGAGACGTCTGCAGCAGATACCGAAAATCTTACAGGCAGTGATGAGACAGAGAAGGCTGAAAACAGTGTTGAGCTGCCGCCTGAGATAGAGGAGCAGATAATGAATGCTGCATCCGCTATGGTGCTTGAAGCAGATGCTAACAGAGCTCAGGACCAGGAGGCCGGTGATGATCCTGAAGATGACGAGGAATCTCAGGAAGAGATCTTAAGGTCTTATATTGAACAAAAGAATTTTAAAGAGTTTAGAAAAATGGCTGCCGAAATGAATGAAGCCGATGTCGCTTCAGTAATGGAGGAGCTGGATGAGGCAGAGCTTTTAAAATATTTCAGAGTTTTGCCCAAAAATATCGCGGCTGATGTATTTGCATACCTGCCTATCGACTTACAGCAGAGTATGATTCTGATGCTGACAGAAGGTGAAGCAACCAACATCATCGAGAATATGTACGTGGATGATGCTGCCGACCTTTTTGATGAGATGCCGGCGAATGTAGTAACCAGACTGCTGGCAAAGACCAGTGCAGAGACACGAAGGACTATCAATCAGCTGTTGAAATACCCGGATGATTCCGCGGGCAGCCTGATGACCACGGAGTATGAGGCATTAAAGCTTCATTTAAAGGTATCCGAGGCACTGCAAAAGATAAAGAATGACGGTATAGACAAGGAAACTATAAATACCTGTTATGTTATAGACAGAAACAGAAAGCTTTTAGGAACTGTTACATTACGAAGTCTGCTTTTTGCGGACCCTGACATAGAGGTAGGAGATATCATGACGGAGAATGTCATATCCGTTACAACTCTTACCGACCAGGAGGATGTAGCCAGAGATTTCCAGAAATACGACTTCTCTGTTATGCCGGTAGTAGACATTGAGGACAGGCTGGTTGGCATCATCACTGTCGACGATATCGTAGATATTCTCCAGCAGGAGGCTACGGAGGATATCGAAAAGATGGCAGCTATCAGTCCTACCGATGCTCCGTATATCAAGACAGGTGTATTTGAAACATGGAAGAAGCGTATTCCGTGGCTGCTTCTGCTTATGATCTCAGCTACATTTACTGGTATGATCATAGCTCATTTTGAAGATGCATTGAGTAAATATGTAATACTTACATCATTTATTCCCATGCTGATGGATACGGGTGGAAATGCAGGAAGTCAGGCATCAGTATCGATCATCCGTGCTTTATCACTTGATGAGCTGAGCTTTTCGGATCTGCCCAAGACGGTATGGAAGGAATCCAGAGTGTCGCTGCTCGTAGGAGCAACGCTGGCTGTTACCAACTTTGGTAAACTGATGATAGTGGATCAGGTAACACCTACTGTCGCTGCTGTTGTATGTCTTACATTGGTAGTTACCGTATTTGTGGCAAAGCTGGTAGGGTGTTCTCTGCCCATGTTCGCCAAGAAACTCGGATTTGACCCGGCAGTTATGGCATCACCGTTCATTACAACAATCGTGGATGCGCTGTCATTGCTGATTTACTTTGAGTTTGCAACCCTTATATTAGGTATTGCATAATATGTGGTCCTGAGGTACGGAGTGACTAAGAATGACAGAAAGAATCAGAAATTAAAAAATTAGAAATATAGTGAGAGGAATTCATGAAAACAATACTTGATATATTAACAGAGAAATTTTCAACTGCCTTTGAAAAGGCCGGTTATGCTGCTGAATACGGCAGGTGCGTAGTATCAAACCGTCCCGACCTGTGTGAATTTCAGTGCAATGGTGCCATGTCTGCAGCTAAGGCTTATAAG
>JAEEGK010013242.1_pt1 | contig 18616 bp, 11 predicted proteins | sample 8958771 | NCBI WGS metagenome assembly JAEEGK01 (sample SAMN16246547, study PRJNA631951) | gut metagenome | biome: gut microbiome; feature: rumen; material: SC-attached | host: Bos | place: Iran: Karaj | collected 2018-10
GAAGGGTAAGCGTCAGGAGGCCGTCATCCGTCATCTTGGAGGAACACTCCCATTCGTCTTGAAGATTGGCAATAAGGAATATGCTGCCGGTGGTCAGGATACCTTCCAGACAAGCCCGGATTTGAAACTCGACGACGTAACGGGTTGGACAGGTCTCAATGGTGTTCATAACGTGAGCATTCAGGTGCAGCAGAAGGATAATCAGGGTATCTACAACAATGTGGTATTCCCGAAGGCAGGTGAGGCTCCGATGATCATCGCAGTTGATCCTTCACAGGACTGGATGACTGAGCGCCAGAGCGTACCAGAGTCTTGGTTCTACCTTCCCGAAGAATAAGATAAGAAACTATATGGTTTGATTTTAAGTTAATAATTGGTTATATTAGTTATAGTAGTTAGTAATTAAGTGGAAAAGGGCGTCTGCGTGAGCAGCTGCCCTTTTTAATCTGATTTAAGAACGATTTTTTGCTGATTTGTTTTTATTTTTCATTTATTCTTCGTATCTTTGTCGCTAATAATCTATTGAATAGACAAAAACTAATTAAATGATAGGTAATATGAGCAGATTTTATGCCAGTGCCCTTTTATGGGTGATGCTGTTGGGGTGTCCCGCCACCTTATGGGCCGATAAGGATGATGATGTGAGTGATGCTGACCTCAAATCGCTCTATGAGCAGATTGACGATGCTATCAGCAATTCCCCTCAGTATGTGGGTATCCGTCAGCGTCAGATTGACGATCAGTTACAATTGTTGCACAATGCGCCAGATGGTGATCGCAGATTCCTGATTGCCGAAGAGCTCTTCAATCTCTACAAGCCATTTAAGAACGATTCTGCCCTTCACTATGCTAAGATGTGTGTCAGTCTTGCCGATAGCCTCGGACTTCGCGCTCAGGCTGGCAGATATCGTGCGCTGATGGCCCGCCAGTGCTCCAATGCCAGCATGTATGTCGAATCGCTCGGAATCCTCGGTCAGATTGACAAGTCTCAACTCGACCGTCAGGGACTTACCGACTATTATGATGCCTATATGCACGTTTGTGGAGAGATAGCCAACTATTCGCTTCTCCCCGAAATCAAGAATCGTTATTGGGCCATGCAGGACCACTATCGTGACTCTGTACTTCAGGTGGCTGATCAGGGTAGTGGTGAGTATCTCTATCTGACGATGATGGCACTTTGCAGCCAGCAGAAATTCGATGAGGCTCTCGCTGTGAGTGACCGTTGGTTGAATATGGTTACCGAGGGCACCCATGAGGATGCCTATGCTGCCTATTTCCGCCATATCGTATATGCCAATATCGGTAATGAGAAGATGGTGCGCTATTGGCTCGGTAAGTCGGCTCTTGACGACATCAAGTGTGCCGTCATGGATCAGGCTGCACTTATCAATCTGGCTGAACAATTGAATGCCGACGGCGATATTGACCGTTCCTATAGTTATATCCGTTTTACATGGTACTGTAACGATTTCTTCAATACGCGACTGCGTTCCTCGCAGATTGCGCCGGTGCTGAGTGTCATCGACCGTAACAACACTGATATCTCAAGTCGCCATAATATGATTCTCACTATTTCCGCCATCGTTTTCTGTGTGATGGCCTTATGCCTGTTCTTCATGTTCCGTTATGTGTCACGTCAGAAAACAAAGTTGATGCAGGCACGTCAGGAACTCTCCCAGGCCAATGAAGAACTGCAGCAGTCGAACAAGAAACTGCAGTGGATGAACGACCGGGTCATGAAGAACAACAAGAAGCTCTTCGACATGAACGAGGAACTTCGTAAAGAAAAAGGTTTGGAATAGCCCGTATCAGATGTGCTGAAGGAAGTCGGTGAGACTTTCTTTAGTGTCAAGATTGAGTTTCTGGCGGATGCGATATCGGCTGATTTCTGCAGTACATCGTTGCGCCATTCGGGAGCGATTTTGGTAGAAATGTAGCAAGGGCGTAGGTTCGATGTAGCAAGGGCGTAGATTCGACGTAGCAAGGGCGTAGGTTCGACGTAGATTCGACGTAGATTCGAACTAGAAAAGTGCGGAGGTTCGGGGCCTCTGTGCCTTGTTTATCATGCAGCAAATATACGAAAAAACAGAATCTGGTCAAATAAATGTACTACCTTTGCCGTCGTAAAATGATAAATATATTAAAAGGTATGAGACAACTATTCATGACGTTGCTTTTAGTGTCGCAAATGGCGGGTGCGCAGTCCATCTGGGACAGGGCGCACCTCGCCCGAGTGAAGGAGTCGCTGGTGATGCCAGCCTATGCTACGGCCTATCAGCGGCTGTTGGCGGATGCAGACGACTGCATGCGGCAGGAACCCCTCTCCGTGATGATGAAGGAACAGACGGCCGTCAGTGGCGACAAACACGATTACCTGAGTCTGAGCCGCTATTTCTGGCCCGACACGACCAAGGCCGACGGGCTGCCATACGTCAGTCGTGACGGTGTGTCGAATCCGGAACTGGAGAAACTCGACCGCGTCAGGTTGCAGAAGATGGCAACGGGTGTGACGACGCTCTCCTTGGCTTGGTTCTTCAGCGGTGACGAACGCTATGCTGCCAAGGCTACGGAGTGGTTGCGCGTGTGGTTTCTCAACAAGGCCACGCGCATGAATCCCAACCTGAACTATGCCCAGATCGTGCCAGGTCTCTATGATGGCAAAGGCCGTTGCTACGGCGTCATCGATGGCTATTCCTTCGTCGAGATGCTCGATGCCGTGCAACTGCTGGAGGGCTCGAAAGCCTTTACCCGGCGTGACGCAAAGGCCCTGAAGACTTGGTTCTCTGATTTCCTCCACTGGATGCTTACCAGTGAGCAGGGCATCGAGGAGGGCCGTCAGCTCAATCAGATCCGACAGGAGCGCAAGGACTGGAGTCTCATGCCGCGTAGCGTCGAGCGCGACGGTAGTCTACGCATGGTGCATCAGCCCGACTGGTGCTGTGGCTTCTTTGCGGGTGAGTTGTGGCAGATGTACCAGTATTCCCACGATGCCTTCTGGCGTGAGCAGGCCGTCAGTAATACCTGGCCCATCGAACGGGTAAAACTGAATGGCAGCAGTCACGACCTGGGCTTCATGGTCTATGACTCCTTCGGCAAGGCCTGGGAACAGACGGGTGAACAGTCTTATCGTGATGTCGTCGTCGAGGCTGCCCGTACGCTTGTCACACGCTTCGACGAGCGGGTGGGGTGCATCCGTTCCTGGAGCTGGGGCACGCCCGGCCGTTGGCAGTATGCTGTCATCGCCTCTGCCCTCTACGAACTGGCTACCTATGTCAGCGATGCCGAGGCTGCGACCTATCGTGAGGCTGCCGACAAGATGGTTGGTGCGCTCGAGACTTCCTATCAGCCTGAGCCCCATGCCGCACAGGGATTCCTGCTGCTCCATTCCACGGGTAACTATCCGGCCAAGGATGAGATCGACGTGCCCATCAACTATGCCGACTATTACTACCTGGAGGCCTTGTTACGTCGCGCTACGATGAGGTGATACGACAGATTTGAAGTCGTGGTTTGGTGGTCTGTCGCATTACCAATTTGTTGTCGCAACTATCTGAGATAAAAAGTGATATAAAATTTGGAATGAGACGAAATTACATCGTATCTTTGCACCGAAGATTAGATTTTTTTTATTAACGATGCAAAAACGATTAAAGATGAAGACAAACAAGACATCAGCTCTTTTGATACTCGGTGGTATCATCGCAGCTTTCGGCCTTACAGCTTGTACAGCCGATTCAGACATTTCGGAACAAGTGTCCCAACCCACAAATAGTAATTACCCCATCTCAGATGTCCACGCTGTGGAATCTGGCATTGTGAGTGTACAATACAACAAGAGTGTGCTAACACGTAGTGACGTCAACGAACTCAGACCCGAGGATATCGTTATTACGCCGGTGACGGAAGCACAAGCAAAGTCCTTCGACCAGACGAGGTTTGACGATAGCGGATCGAGCATTGCCTATATGTATGCATGGACCACACTGAACTATCGTTGTAAGACGGCAGACGGTTCGGAGAAAGACCTCTCGGAACTCGTTGTATGGCCCTACACTTGGGTCAACTGGGAGCCCGACCAGCTGGTCATCGGCTGTCACAGTACCATTACCAGTGACGCTCAGCGTCCTACTAATTTCGCCAACCTGCCGAGTGCGGGTGAGATTAACATGCTGGCACTGTTTGCCCACGCCTTCAGTCAGGAAGCCCTGGTCGTGATCCCCGACTACGAGGGATACGGCATTACCGCCAGCTCTCCTCACCCCTATTGCAACCGTGAGCTCACTGCCGAGCAGGTGGTGACAGGTGCCAAGGCCGCTCTCGCCTATTTCGAGAAAAATGTGACAAGCATGGAGGACGACTGGTCGGGCGTAGCCATCGGCTATTCACAGGGCGGTGCCGTAGCAGCAGGCGTCTTACGCTACTGCCAGGAGCACAATGAGACCTCACTCCGACTGAAAGGTGCCGTCTGTGGTGACGGTCCGTACGACCCGCAGGCCACACTGAAGCGCTATATCGATATGGATCAGCTCTATATGCCCGTAGCTCCCGCCATGCTGTTGAAGGGTGCTATCGACACCGATCCTGACATGATCGCCGCACAGTGTCAGTATCAGGACTTCGTGACTGATAAGTTCTATGACACAGGTATCTTCAAACTGATTGAGAGCAAGCAGAATACGACCGACGACATTCAGGCAGCCCTGCTCAAGTACTCCTACGACCATGGTGATGACGGTGGCTTCGTGATGAGAGCATTGACCGGCGACGAGGGCTTCCTGCCCTACACAAAGAACAACGCTGTATCTCCCACTGGTAAGGAACGTTCTTTTGAACTCGAGAACGGTAAGGGCTACAACTACTGCACCGTTGACCAGTGCCTCAAGCCTGGTGTGATTGCCTACTTCCGCGACGGAACCATCACTGGCGATGTGCCAGAGGCTAAACTGAAGGCGCTGGAGAAGGCGCTGACCAAGAATGCGCTGACAGCCGACGGCTTCATGCCGGGCAATGGCTTCACCTTCTTCCATTCCGTAGGCGACGAGGTAGTACCTTACTGCAACTTCGAGCATGTGCGCAACACCTGGGGAGTCGGAAACATCGTAGCCCTCTCATATCAGACGGCAACCACGCTGCACGTAGCTACCGGCACTGCATTCTTCTTAAAATATTGTGGCGGTCTGGTGGATGAGATCCTCGACGGCAAGTGGACACCCCGCGAACAGACCATCGACGGTGGCTTGTGGAGAGGGAAGGGTGTTAAGTGTAAAACGCACACATTTATATAGCGTCCACTTTTTCTTTGTTAGGTAATTATTATAATCGTCAGATAATGAGCGCGTTGTGATTTTGGCACAATGGCGCTCATCCACTTTTTTACTTATATATCCTTTTATGGTATATAAAATAGTCGTAATTTTGCACCGTCGAAAGTAAAAACCTGAAATATGACAAAAATGAAAAAGATATTCGCTATTTTCCTGACTGCAGGAATGACGGTGACGGCTCAAGCGCAGCAGTTGCCCACCTATCTTGACGAGACCAAACCCGTGGAGCAGCGCATCGAGGATGCCCTCTCACGGATGACACTCGACGAGAAGATTGCAGTGATACATGCCCAGTCGAAATTCTCCAGTCCTGGTGTGAATCGTCTCGGATTCCCCGACCTGTGGACCGACGACGGTCCTCACGGTGTGCGTCCTGACGTGCTCTGGGACGAGTGGGAGCAGGCCGGTCAGACCAACGACTCATGCGTGGCCTTCCCTGCACTCAGCTGCCTGGCTGCTACCTGGAATCCTGAGATGGCGCGCCTCTACGGTGAGAACCTCGGTGAGGAAGCCCTCTATCGTGGCAAGAGTATGATACTCGGCCCTGGTGTGAATATCTATCGTACACCCCTTGGCGGTCGTAACTTCGAGTATATGGGCGAGGATCCCTATCTGGCCTCACGCATGGTCGTGCCCTATATTAAAGGTCTGCAGTCGAAGGGTGTGTCAGCCTGTGTAAAGCACTATGCCCTGAACAATGACGAGGAGTATCGCCATCAGGTGAACGTCGTCGTCTCTGACCGTGCTCTCCATGAGATCTACCTGCCTGCCTTCAAGGCTGCCGTCACTGAGGGTGGCACATGGGGTATCATGGGCGCCTACAACCTCTATCAGAACCAACACAACTGTCACAATAATATTATGCTCAACCAGATCCTGAAGGGTGATTGGCAATACGATGGTGTAGTCGTCTCCGACTGGGGCGGCTGTCACAACACCGAAGAGGCCATCGAGAACGGACTCGACCTGGAGTTCGGTTCCTGGACCGACGGACTGACGATGGGCAAGACCAATGCCTATGATCTCTACTTTATGGCCGATGCCTACAAGCAGCTGATCAAGCAGGGTAAGTACACGACGAAGGAACTCGACGACAAGGTGCGCCGCGTGCTCCGACTGTTCTATCGTACGACGATGAACCGTCAAAAGCCCTTTGGCTTCCTCTGTTCGGAGAGCCATTATGAGGCAGCACTGAAGATTGCCCAGGAGGGTATCGTGCTGTTGAAGAATGAAGCCTCCCCCAACCCCTCCAAAGGGAAGGGAGTTAAGACGCCGGTGCTGCCTATTGATCCGACAGCTAAGCAGAAGATTCTGGTGGTCGGTGAAAATGCCATCAAGATGATGACCGTAGGTGGCGGTTCCTCCTCGCTGAAGGTGCAGAAGGAGATTCTTCCCCTCGACGGTATCCGTGCGCGTTTTGCCAATGCTGAGGTCGATTATGCTCGCGGTTATGTGGGCGACACCGTACAGAGTTACAATGGTGTCACCGTAGGTCGCAGTCTCTATGAGATGCGCTCGAAGGAAGAACTCCTGCAGGAGGCTGTCGAGAAAGCCCGTCAGGCTGATGTGGTCATCTTCGTAGGTGGATTGAACAAGAGCGATCATCAGGACTGTGAGGGTCATGACCGTCAGTCGTACGATCTGCCCTATGCCCAGAATGAAGTTGTTGCAGCCCTGGCTGCTGTCAATCCCCGTCTGGTGTATGTGAATGTGTCGGGTAATGGCGCTGTGCTGCCTTGGCTCGACAAGGTGCCCGCCGTCGTACAGGGTTGGTTTATTGGCTCAGAGGCCGGTGAGGCCATTGCCAGTGTGCTGGCAGGCGACGTGAATCCTTCGGGTAAGCTGCCCTTCACCTGGTATGCCCGTCTCGAGGACTGTGGTGCACACGCCTTGGGAACCTATCCCGGAACCTGGCGTCCCGACCATCAGATCATCGATGAGGAATACAAGGAAGGTATCTATGTAGGCTACCGCTGGACCGACAAGAAAGGCATCAAGCCGACCTTCGCCTTCGGTCATGGCCTGAGCTATACCACCTTCAAGGTAGAAGGATTGATAGCCGACAAGAAGCAGTTGACTGCCGACGAGCAGATTACCTTCACCGTCAAGGTCACCAATACCGGCGACAGAGCAGGTGCAGAGACCGTACAGCTCTATATCAAGGACAAGAAAGCCACTGTGGATCGCCCCATGAAGGAGTTGAAGGCCTTCCAGAAGGTGTATCTCCAGCCAGGTGAGAGCCGTAATGTCACACTGACCATCGGCAAGGATGCCCTGAGTTTCTACGACGAGACTGCTCACGCCTGGAAAGCTGAGCCCGGCGTCTTCGAGGCACTCGTCGGCACCGCATCTAACAAGTTATCAAATAATCTTTCATTCATACTGAATTAGTTTATAGTTAGTAGTAGTTAATTATTCGTAAAGAGTTCGTTTTTTAGGTTAACGTGAAAAGGCGCGTGCGGGAGCATACGCCTTTTTTGATAAAAAACCGTATAAAAATGATTTAATATCAGAAATAATGTTTACCTTTGCGCACAAATAACAATACGTAATGACTAGATTACTACTGACAAGTGTGTTCTTACTGCTGACAGCAGTGATAAATGCACAAAAACTTAACTTAGATGATCTCTATCGTCAGGTGGATCAGGAAATCGAACACTTCCCTGAGTATGTTGCCCAGTATGAGCAACAGATAGCAGCTACCCGTACCGACTATCAGAAGGCCAAGACCCAGCAGGAGCGTTATCGCCTGGCCTTGGCGCTCTATGAACAGTACAGGGCCTTCCAGAATGACTCAGCACTGGCCTATCTGAACCGCGCAGAGACGCTGGCCCGTCAGATGAACCAGCCAGCACAGGTTGGTGATATCATCTCCAGAGCAGCTTTCCAGTGTTCTACTGCCGGTCTCTACAACGAGGCACTGGCCTTTCTCCGAAAGGTCGACAAGACACAACTCGATACCCTCGGACTGACGCACTATTATATGGCTCAGATGCACGTCTATGGTGAACTGGGCTACTACACACAGGTCAGTTCGATGCGCGAAGGCTACTATGAGAAGCAGGCGGCCTACCGTGATTCGCTCTATAACGTCATCGACCATAACAGTCAGGACTACATGATGCAGCGCATCCTGGAACTGTTGCCCCAGAAACGCTATCAGGAGGCGACGGATCTCAGTGACCGCTGGCTCAAGGACATGTCGCCCGAATCGCGCGACTACGCCATCGCCAGTTATTATCGCTACCTGATCATCAACAATCAGATGAATCCCGAACAGGCAGAGTACTGGCTCTGTCAGTCGGCCCTCAGTGATATCCGTCACGCTGTGATGGACCAAGCTTCGCTGCTCGCTCTGGCCGAGAAACTCAATGATGAGGGTGAGCTCACTCATAGTTATCACTATATCCGCTTCACATGGGAGTGTAACAACCGCTTCAATACCCGTATGCGTAACTGGCAGATTGCGCCTATCCTCAACGTGATTGACAGCAACTATAAGGAACAGCTGGCCCGCAACACTCAGGTGCTCACGACATCAGTCATCGTGGTGAGTATCCTGGCAGTGATGCTGCTCGGTCTGCTCTTCTTCCTGCACCGCCGTAACAAACAGCTCGATGTGGCTCGTCAGGCGGTGAGCGACTCCAACGAGAAACTGGCGGCGCTGAACGAGGAACTGAAGAGCACCAATGCCCAGCTCTCGGACAAGAACGACGAGTTTGCACTGCTCAACTCACAACTCTCGGAGAGCAACCGTGTGAAAGAAGAGTATATCGGCCGATTCATGAGTCTCTGTTCACAGTATATTGACAAGATCGACGACTATCGTAAAATGGTGAACAAGAAGATGAAGGACAAGGAACTCGACGAACTGTACCGTCTGTCGAAATCGACGGCGCTGAAGGAGAAGGAACTCGACGAGCTCTATGAGAACTTCGACTCGGTGTTCCTCCATCTGTTCCCCAATTTCGTCGAAGACTTCAATGGACTGTTGCAGCCGGAGATGCGCCTGAAACCTCGCGATGACAACCGACTGCCGACAGAAATCCGCATCTTCGCCCTGATACGCCTCGGCTTTGAGGACTCGTCGAAGATTGCCGAATTCCTGCACTACTCAGTGAACACCATCTACAACTACCGTGCCCGCATCAAGAACGGAGCCATAGGCAACCGTGAGAGTTTCGAGCAGCGCGTCAAGCAACTGGGGCTTATTTAGTTGCCTGGGAAGTGCGACTGGAGGAACTGGTTGAAGGTCTCCTTGAAAGCATCGGTCACGCGGATGATCTCGTCGCCGATGTAGATGCAGTCGTTACGATCGACGCTGCGGATCTTATCGAGGGCCACGATATAGGAACGGTGTACGCGCAGGAAGCGACTTGCAGGCAGCATCTCCTCGACACTCTTCATCGTCAGGTGTGTGATGAGCGGTTTGCGTTCACCCTCCACGTAGAACATCACGTAGTCCTTCATGCCGCAGACATAGAGAATCTTGTCGAGCGCTACCTGCCGGTACTCCCCATCCACTTTCAAGAAGACCGTATTGATCGGTTTGGCAATGTCTTGGTTGCCTATGGCTACAGGCTCTTCAGCATGATGCTCTTGACTGCGCCCAAACCACTCGCGGGCTTTCTCCACAGCGGTGCTGAACTTGTTGTAGCGGATGGGCTTCAGCAGGAAGTCGAGTGCACTCACCTCATAACTCTCATAGGCATACTCCTTGAAGGCCGTGGTGAAGATCACTTTTGTGCCTTCGGGCAACATGTGGGCCAGTTCCATCCCGTTGAGGTCGGGCATCTGGATGTCGAGGAAGAGCAGCTGAGGCCGCTGTTCCCTGACGGCGTTGATGGCTTCAACGGAGTCGGTGTAGGAACCAAGCAGTTTCAGGTCGGGTGTTTTGATGACGAACGACTCGAGCAGTCTGACTGCCAGCGGTTCGTCGTCGATGATGATGCAGGAGAGTAGTGTGTCCATGATTTCAATCCTTTATTCGTTCTTCAGTGTGATGCGCACGTGGTAGATGTCGCCGTCGAGCGACTGTTCCCACTGGTAGCGGTCGTGATACATCAGTTCGAGTCGGCGTCGGGTGTTCTCGATGCCAATGCCCGAGCCGCTGCGGTCGGCGTCGCTCTTCGGATAGTTGGTGTTGTCGCAGTTGAACACCAGCTGTCCTTCCTGCTGTTCCAGTCGGATATCGATACGAGAGGGCCGACTGCTGCTCAGTCCGTGCTTGAAAGCGTTCTCGATGAGCGAGATGAAGAGCAATGGGGCAATCTCAGACTGGCCGTTGACGATGTCCCATTGTGCGTTGACCACAGCCTTGTCGTTGCAGCGCAGTTTCATCAGGGCGATATAGTTCTCCATGAACTCCACCTCCCCCTGTATAGGCACCAAGGATTTGTTGGTCTCGTACATCGCATAGCGCAACAGATCACTCAGCTGAGCGATGGCATCCTGGGCGGCGTCGGGGTCTATCTGTGTGAGACTCGAGATGTTGTTCAGCGTGTTGAAGAGGAAGTGGGGGTTGATCTGGTTCTTCAGCCAGGCGAGTTCCGCCTCCGTGTGCTTGGCCTGTTCGTCCTTCAGTTGCTGACGTATCTGACGGGTACGGATGAAGTGGCGGATGCCGATGGCAATAGCAGCCACGATGCAGTTGAGCAGGAAGAACATAAACATACCGGAGAAGAAGCCAATCCACATGTCGGTAGTCATTTCCGGCATATCGGGGATGCTATTGCGATGCCACCATATCATGAAGAATTTGCTGTTGAACAACGGAATCGCTATCAGGTTGCACAGGGCGAAGATCAGGTAGCGCGTCCGATTGCTCAGCTTGCTGTATAGGCGGAAAACACGGGCTTCCTTTTCATCTGCGAAGAACAGAATAGGTCCGAACACGTAGAAGTTCACGAAATAGATCAGGAACGGCGACAGCAGTAGGTCAAACACAACATTGAATGATGTCCTGGCGGCTTCTGCATTCTGCGTGCTGAGCCATGTCGCCATGGGGAGGGCCAAGATGATGATGGCCCACACGGCAATCTGCACCAGCCACAGCGAAAGGTGTCTTCCCCCCATTGCCTCATAAAGATCTTTCAAGAATTCCTTCATACGACTGCAAAATTACGAATTAACGGATAAACTACCAAATATTTCTCGGATTTTTACTGCACATTACCAACGCTGTTGATCATCTCGCCCTGTGACTGTTGCTCGATGTAGTCGTTCTGAATGCGGCTGGTGTGCTGCTGAGCCTGGCGCTTGGAGTTACCGAAGGTGTAGCTGACGGTGAAGGTGAAGCCGTAGAGAGGTACTTTGGTCAGTGTGTGCGAGGTAAAGTCCTTGCCCTGACTGTGACTCTCGATATTGATGTTACCACCCTTGTTGAGTCCCATCATACCCATCAGACTGAGGTTGAGCTTGTCCTTGAGCAGCGATTTCGAGATGTTGGCGGTGATGAGGTTGAAACCACCGCTCCAGCCCTGCAGCGTGTAGTTCTTGGTCGATGTCATGGCATAGACGCTCAACTTGAAGTCGGCAGGGAGTGTCTGCTGCAGACCGATCATGGCGTTGGCGCTCCAGCCGCTGTTGCTTTGCGAGAGGGTGTTGCTGCGCAAGTCGGTGTAGTTCAGAGCACCGTTCAGGAAGAGACGGGTGTTCTTGGCAGCGAGCCAGTTCACGTAGCCGTTCAGTCCAGTCTGGTGACGTCTCACGATGTTGCCATAGGTTGTGTTCAGCAGGTTCTGCGCGTCGTAGAAGCTGTACTGTTCGATGGCATTGTCGGTGAAGTTATGGTGCAAGTTGAGGTTCAGCATCAGTTTCGGTGTGAACATATTATAGACCAGAGCGAGGTTGTGGTTCATCTCCACGTCGAGGTCGGTGTTACCGTAGGTGCGTGTCGTCGGGTTGGTCTTGTCCACATACGGGTTCAGATAGGTGATACCCGGTCGTGAGATACGCATGTTATAGGTGAGTCCCAGATTGCTGCCTTGTCCGATGGTGTATTGCAGGCTGGCCGATGGAACGAGACTGCCGTAGTTTTTCTTGAAGTCGTCACCGTTGCCGAGGTGATATTCTACGTTCTGCCAGGTCTGTTCGTAGCGCAGGCCTGCCTTGGCGCCTATCTTTCCAAAGTTGCCAGCATACTCGCCGTAACCAGCCAAGATGGAGTTCTTGTATTCGTAGTCCATGCTTGATGTCGGGTCATAGACACCCTTCTTGTAGTACTTGGCGTCGCTGGTGGCATCGCGCAGTTGCAGTTTGGTGCCGAAGCTCAACGTCTGTCCTGTGGCGATGGGCATGGTGTAGTCGATCTGGAAGGTATGGTCGGTGGTCTTCTCCTTGTTCTCTGAGTAGCGGTTCGTCAAGTCGATGATCGACGATGTCGTGTTGAAGATATTGTCCGACTTCACGGTCGATGGACTGTAGTTCAGTTGGTAGGTGAGTGCCAGCGACTGCGTGTGTTCCTTGTTGAAGAAACGCTGGTAGTCGATGCTGCCACTGAAAGACGTACGCGAGTTACGCATGTCGGTGCTGCTGCCGTAACTGAAACCCTTGCCGTAGCTGCCGCCGCCCATCGTGGTGGTTGAGTTACCATTGCTCTTGATGTTCAGACTGTTGATGGAGGCCGTGACGTTGAGGGCACTGACGGAGTCGATCTGGTAGCCGAGGGTGAGGTTACCCATGGTGAAGGGGATGGTCACCTTGTTGGATGAGGTCATCAGCTGACTGGTGCCGTTTGGATTGTTCTGTGTGATCTCCATCTCCGTGTCGGTGGTGCCGGGCTTGCTGTAGGTCGTCATCACATTGGCGCTGTAAGAGAGCTTGCCCTGCTGTCCGCTGATGAATGCACCGCCGCTGATGCTCTTGTTACCACCTGAGGCACGCACCGTACCGTTGTAGCCGTTCATGCTCTGTGCAGCCTGCGGGTTCTGCTTGTTCATGATGATGTTCAATACGCCGCCAGCACCCTCTGCATCGTATTTCGCACCAGGGTTGGTAACCACTTCGATGCTCTTCACAGCTGTGGCTGGCATGCTCTTGAACACCATCGACGGATTGCTGTTGAACATCACGTTGGGCATACCATCGACATAGACCTTGAAAGAAGACGAACCGTTGACGGTGATGTTGTCCTGTCCATCGACGGTCACCATCGGCACTTTGCGCAGCATGTCGAGTACGGTGTTCGACTTGGCGTCCTCATCTTCAGCCACGTTGTAACTCATTTTATCAACATCCATCTTTACCAGAGGCTTCTGGGCGACGATCTCCACGCCTTTCAGCATCGTGGCATTCTCCTTGATCAACAGTGTGCCGAGGTCGAGTGTGCCCTGATTGTTGAGGGTGATGGTCTGTTTCAGGTCTTCCTTGCCGACACTGCTGAACACGATGTCGTAGCGGCCCTTGCCCTTTACCTGTTGGCTGAAGGAACCGTCCTCCTTGGTGAGGAACATAGCGACGGGCTTGTCGGTCTTGCCGTGCTTGAACACGCGGACGGTGGCGAAGGGTTCTGCCTCGCCAAGGTTCTCGTCTGTCAATACGCCCTTGACGGTGGTCTGGGCTGTCATCACTGCTGAGATCATCAGCATCATCATCACGAAAATTGCTCTGAACTGTTTCATATCCTATTTTGTTTTTTTATTGTTTGCGTGCTGCAATTGATTTTCGACTGCAAAGGTAAGGTGAAAAGAAAACCGTTGCAAATGCCTTTCGACGACTTGCGGGGATTTTTTCGACGAGTTGCGATGCGGGGAGCTGTTAATGGGTTTTAACAATCGGCATATTGGTCGAAGAATTGGTTGTTAAGTTCTACTAACTGGCAGATATTGTCTATTTCGTTTCGGTTTTGTCGATAAAATCCGTACCTTTGCCGACGAAATCCAACAAAACAACGAATATGAGAAAAGCATTATTAATATTAATAGGTGGGATGCTGCTGGCAACATCGACAGCATCCGCACAAGACCTGCAGGCCGATGAACAGACCTCCAAAACGAGGCTGTGGACCCTGCAGGCGTGTATCGACTATGCGCTGGAGAACAATATCTCGCTTCAGAAGTCGAAATTGCAGAAACAGAGTGCGACGGAAGACCTGAAGGGTGCCAAGGGCGCCCTCTTGCCGACGGTGAACGCATCGACCAACCAGAGTCTTGGTTATCAGCCCTGGAAGGACAGTGGAATCTCGACGGTGACCAATGGTACGGTGAACACCAAGGTCGATAAGACCTCCTATAACGGTTCTTATTCGCTGAGTGGCCAGTGGACTGTCTGGAACGGAAACCGCAACCACAACACCGTGAAACTTGACAAGATGTTGGAGCAGGAGGCTGACCTCACTGTGCGGGAGACCGCCAACACCATCCAGGAGCGCATTGCCCAGCTCTATGCCCAGATACTCTATCTGGCGGAGAGCGTGAAGGTGAACGAACAGATGCTGGAGACGAGTCGTAAGAACGAAGAGCGCGGACAGGAGATGTTCAACGTGGGAAAGATGTCGAAAGCCGACTTGGCCCAACTCTCTGCTGAGCGTGCCGAGGATGAATATGCCATCGTGCAGGCCAAGGGCCAATTGGCCGAGACCAAGCTCGACCTGAAACAGTTGTTGGAAATTACTGACGAGGAAGACTTCGATGTGGCTATCCCTGATGTCAGCGACAGCGAGATCCTGGCAGAGATTCCCTCGTTGCAGTCGGTTTATGAGGAAGCCCTTGTCGGGCGTCCTGAGATTGAGCGCCTCCAGTTGGCCATCGAACGTACGGGTGTAAGTGTGTCTATCGCCAAGGCAGGCTGGATGCCCACTGTGAATCTGACTGGCGGAGTGACCACCTCGTCCAACTCACTGAGTTCAAACGGGTGGGGGACACAGGTCAAGACCAATCTCAACTCGTCGCTCGGTCTGGGTGTCACAGTACCCATCTACGACGGACGTGCAACCAAGACTGCGGTCAACAAGGCCAAGATCAATCAACAGCAGGCACGACTCTCCCTGCAGGACCGACAGAAGACGCTCTATGCCGACATCCAGGACTACTGGGTGACCGCGTTGACCAATCAGGAGAAGTACAAGGCCGCCTCTACCAGTGTGGAGAGTGCACAGCTGAGCTATGACCTGTTGTCTGAGCAATTCCGTCTGGGACTGAAGAACATCGTGGAGCTGATGACAGGCAAGGACAAACTGGCATCGGCCCAGCAGAACCAGTTGCAGTCGAAGTATCTGGCGCTCTATAACCAGCAGATGCTGAAGTTCTACCAGAGTGGTCAGATCTGATTGGAAGGAAACAGAAAAATCAAAAAGAATCAAGATATGAATAAGATTGGAAAGAAAGGCTGGATAGGCATCGGTGTGGTGGCCGTGCTTATCATCGCGTGGTTCCTCCTGAAGGGCGGAAAGAAAGAAGAGAAAGTGTCGTTCGAAACAGCGAAGGTGGAGAAGAAGAGTATTCACACCTCCATTACCGCCACAGGTACCATAGAACCAGTGACGAGCGTTACCGTCGGTACGCAGGTGTCGGGTATCGTGGCAAAACTCTATGTCGATTACAATAGCATCGTCAAGAAGGGGCAGGTGATTGCCGAACTGGACAAGACCAACCTGATCAGTGAGTTGAATACGGCCAAGGCCAATCTGGCCAGCTCGCAGAGCACAGCCACCTATCAGCAGGCCAACTACAACCGCTACAAGACGCTCTATGACAAGGGTCTGGTGAGTGCCGATGAATTTGAGAATGCCCAGCTCTCGTATCAGAAAGCCCGCGAAGACGTGAATGCCAAGCGGGAGAGTGTGCGTAAGGCAGAGACCAACCTCGGCTATGCCACTATCACTTCACCCATCGACGGTGTGGTGCTCTCCAAATCAGTAGAGGAAGGTCAGACGGTGGCCGCTTCGTTTAATACGCCCGAACTCTTCAAGATTGCCCAGGACCTGACTGATATGCGCGTGATTGCCGATATCGACGAGGCCGACATCGGTGGTGTGAAGGAAGGTCAGCGTGTCAGCTTCACCGTAGATGCCTTCCCCGACGACCATTTCGAGGGACGCGTGACTCAGGTGCGCCAGCAGGCTACGACAGAGAGCAATGTCGTGACCTACGAGGTCGTGATCTCGGCTCCTAACGAGGATCTGAAGCTGATGCCAGGTCTGACCGCCAGCGTGACCATCTATACGATGGAGAAGAACGATGTCTTAGTGGTGCCCTCCAAGGCTCTGCGCTTCATGCCCAACCAAGCCTTCCTGGAGAAGGATCAGACCATTGCCGACGTTGAGGCCGACCATAAGTTGTGGACGATGGAAGGCAACACCTTCAAAGCCCACAAGGTGGAGATCGGCACCTCTAACGGTGTGCTGACAGAGATCACGGGTGGTGTCGCTGCCGGTACTGTCGTGCTCTCCGACTTCAATGTGTCCTCAGCAGGCGGCGGAGAACAACAGGAACAGGCCAACAACCCCTTCATGCCGCGCCCGAGAGGAAACAACAGAAACGGAAATAACCAACAGAAGAAATAACGATGGAAGATAGGAAAGTTGTCATCGAACTTCAGAACGTGAAGCGCTACTTCCAGGTGGGCTCAGAGACGGTGAAGGCCCTTCGGGGTGTCTCGTTCAAGATCTACGAGGGCGAGTTCGTCACCATCCAAGGAACATCCGGTTCTGGTAAATCGACGTTGCTGAACCAGCTGGGTTGTCTCGACACACCAACGAGCGGAGAGTATTTCCTCGATGGTATCTCCGTCAGGACGATGTCGAAGACACAGCGTGCCCATCTGCGCAACCGCAAGATCGGCTTCGTGTTCCAGAACTACAACCTGTTGGCCAAGACCACAGCCGTCGAGAACGTCGAACTGCCGTTGATGTATAATTCCAGCGTGTCGGCAAAAGAGCGGCGCGAGCGGGCCATCAACGCCCTGAAAGCCGTAGGACTGGGTGACCGTCTGGAACATAAGTCAAACCAGATGTCGGGTGGACAGATGCAGCGCGTGGCCATCGCCCGTGCCTTGGTCAACGATCCCGCCGTGCTGTTGGCTGACGAGGCAACGGGTAACCTCGATACCCGCACGTCGTTTGAGATGCTCGTACTCTTTCAGGAACTCTATAAGCAGGGCCACACCATCATCTTCGTGACCCACAACCCCGAGATTGCCGAATATGCGAGTCGTAACATCAACCTGCGCGACGGCAAGATCCGTGAGGACACCATCAATACGAACATCAAGTCGGCAGCCGAGGCTCTGGCCGCCCTGCCAGTACCACAAGATGATTAGGGAAAAGGGAAGAGTGAATAGTGAATCATTATGAATATACTGAATCTATTTAAGGTAAGTATCAAGGCCGTTTCCAACAACAAGATGCGGTCGTTCCTCTCGATGCTGGGTATCATCATCGGTGTGGCTGCCGTCATCATCATGATGGCCATCGGCCAGGGCTCTAAGGAAAGCATCCGTCAGGAACTCTCTACGATGGGTACCAACCTGTTGACCATACGCCCAGGTGCCGATATGCGGGGTGGCGTGCGACAGGACCCGTCGAGTATGCAGACGCTGAAGATGGCCGACTACGAGCGTATCTTGCGTGAACGGAAATTCGTCACGAAGGTGTCGCCCGAAGTGACGGCCAGCGGACAAGTGATCTACGGCAACAACAATACGAATACCTCGATGTACGGTGAATCGACAGAATATCTCGATATCAAACAGTGGACCATCGAGGAAGGCGAGTGTTTCACCGAAGAGGACATCAAGAAGGCCGCGAAGGTCTGTGTCGTCGGAAAGACCGTCGTCACTGAACTGTTTGGTGAGGGTGTTGATCCCATCGGCAGGACCATCAGGTTCAAGTCGATACCGATGCGCATCGTCGGTGTGCTGAAATCCAAGGGCTACAACTCCTGGGGTATGGATCAGGACAACGTGATGATTGCGCCTTACACGACGGTGATGAAGCGTATCGCTGCCCAGACGTGGTTCTCGAGCATCGTCTGCTCGGCAGTCACGGAGGAGCTGTCTGATGCCGCTATTGAGGAGTTGTCGCAGATACTGCGTGACAACCATAAACTCAAGGATGATGCTGCCGACGACTTCACCATCCGTTCTCAGGCAGAGATGATGGAGACGATGTCATCGACGATGGACACAGTGACGCTGATCCTGGTCGTGGCAGCAGCCTTCTCCTTGCTGGTGGCCGGTATCGGCATTATGAACATCATGCTCGTCTCTGTGACGGAGCGCACGAAGGAGATCGGCCTGCGAATGGCCGTCGGAGCCACAGGCCCCGTCATCTCCCTGCAGTTCCTCAT
>JAEEGK010013244.1_pt1 | contig 18615 bp, 14 predicted proteins | sample 8958771 | NCBI WGS metagenome assembly JAEEGK01 (sample SAMN16246547, study PRJNA631951) | gut metagenome | biome: gut microbiome; feature: rumen; material: SC-attached | host: Bos | place: Iran: Karaj | collected 2018-10
TGGAAGAATTATATGACTAATCTTTTCCAAAGCATTGTAGGCATAAGAAGTTTTATTTCCGTAACCATCATAACTTTCGATCATCTGATTTAAAAAATCATAAACATAAATGTTTTCATTTCCATTACCGTCTGTTGCTTTTATAACATTTCCAAATGCATCAAATTCAATCAGAACTTTATATTTTCCACCAGCTGTAATCGTAAGAATTCTATCATTCTGTGAGTATTTCCTGGTCTCAAAATAAACAGCCGAGTTCTCTTCATTCACCGCCCCAACGGTAATTTTCGTAATTCTGTCAAAATTATCGTATTCATACCAGAAAGTTTTTTCTTCACTTAAAGAACAAAGAAGGCGACCTTTATTATCATAACTATAAGAAGTTGTTTTTCCTAAGCAATCAGTAACAAGTTTCAGTTTACCATCCGGAAAGTATTCTTTTCTTACAGGATTTTTACCTTCTTCATTTTCTCTGTTTTGCAATCCTGCAGAATCGTAACCATATTCATACCAGCCCCCAAAAGAAGATTGCAGAGCAGTCAGTCTGCCTGCTCTGGAATACCTTTGCTGAGAAACCTGTCCGTTAGCATCAAGGCTTTTTACAATATTTCCATAATTATCAAATTCAAAAAGATTTACAAAGCCTAATCCGTCTGTAACTGAAAGAATTTTTTGATTCCCATTTTTTATCTGGATATCATATTTCTGCACAAAAACATTTTCGCCGGCAGCAGCCAACAGATTATTAATTTCAGTTTCGTTAAATGCGCTTCTATCGTTATTATAAATCCGTTCGGTCTTAAACTGTTTTACTTCACTAACCTGCCCGTTTTTATAATTCAAGATTTTTATCCAGCATTCGTTTCCATACGTAACTGAAACATGGAGACGCCCTTCGGTAGTATAAAGATAAGAAGAAGCAAGAATTTCATTTTCACCATCGCCATAATAAACCCGTACAGGAAGATGACGCTTATCATATTCAATACGCATTTTATGAACTGAGCTATTCAAAGAATCTTTTTGAGTATATTCAATAATATCCTTACGACCGTTAGTTAGCCAGCTTGTTATCAAGCCTGTATATTCAACACATTCTGTAAGGCGATTATTATACTTATATTCACAAAGAAGTTTATCATTTAAAGTTTCTTTTATAATTCTGTTCTGTGAGTCATACTCATATTTTGTAATACAATCTGCGATTTTCTTTTCGGTTAGATTTCCGTATCTGTCATATTTATATTCCGTAATTATTTTCTTATCACTAAAATCAGTACGCTTAATCACTTTTCCACAAGCATCAAATTCCTGTGTAAAAACTGTTTTCCCTCCACGTGAATATGAAGTCAGATTTCCTTTATCATCACGTCTGTATTCATAATAGATTCCATCACAATCGGTAAAAGAAGTAAGCTGATTATATGAATCATAAGTCCAACCTTCACCACTGCCATCATTATATGAAGAACTAATTTTATTTCCTTTTTCATCATAGGTATAATTAATAATATTTCCGTTTATATTTACACAGATAAGATTTCCAGAATTATCATATGTATTTTCTGTTTTATTGCCATCTGATTTTTGTACGCGAATTGTTTTATGATTTTCATTAAAATAGTAATAATCAGAATCGCCATCATGATTAATATATTGTGTACATCTGTTTCCTCTGTCATAGATAAATCGTTCTGATTTTCCTTCTTCATTTATGGTAGCTGTTGTAAGAATTTTTCCATCCGAGGTCTGCTCCCCGTATTCAAAACGAACCGAGGAACCATCGCATTTATTCAAACTGATCATCCGATTATTTTCATCATAATCCATTGAAACTGTATCACCATCAGAATCAGTAACACTGACCAGTTTATTTCCATTATAGTTATAGATTACACACTCTTCTGATGCGCGGTTATTTGAAATCTTTGTTATAAAGCCGTTCTGATATTCAAAAGAAAAACTTTCGTCATAAGAGGTTTTTACTGTTTTTATTTTTTCATTACTATTACGATAAATGAAAATAGAGTTGTCATTCCTATCAACAATTCTAATAAGCATTCCATATTCATCATAATATTTACGATATCCATCAGATTCCAGAAGCTCAAAGCCATCTGAAATCTTTCTGCACCATAAAATTCTTTTATCGTCTGGATTACTCCATTTGTCAAAATCTTCATTTTCCTGGAATAAAAGATGAGGAAATCCCGCTTCATCGATTATGGTAATTGTATTGAAACCTGTCTCTTCATACCAGTTTTCCATACCTCTAAATCTGGTGTAAGCATTCAAAGTCTTCGTATTATCAATTTTTTCTTTTAACTGTATATAATCTTCAAGCTTATTTAATTTTATTCTATATAATTCCTGCAAATTATTAAGTTTTGAAATTCTGGATTCAATTGTAGTAAGTCGATTTTTTAATACTTCTTTTTTTAATATTATATTTTCCTGCAGATGAACTAAGTCACACATAAGAGCAAAAATTGATGCTTCTGCATTATATCCTTTTGACTGCTGATACAAATTACATAAATCTAAATATAGTATACTTGTTGAAATTATATTTTCCTCACACACAGCAATACGATTATTAATTTCAATTTCAATATTATCCAGGGAAGAAACAGCATAATATGCCTTAAGATTTGCTTCAAATTCTTCGATTTCATTTTTGATATTATTCACTGAATTCTGAAGTCTGTTTTCATATTCTGCAGAATCATTAGCTACTCCCCTTAGAATTCTTTGATCCAGATTTGAAGTCCATCCATATCCGAAGCTTGATATTATCTTATTATCAGAACGATATTTTCTTTTTATTCCCTCTGATATAATATTTCCAAACAATAAATCTGTTTCATTCTGCTCATAAACACCTTCAGTAATTCTAACAGGATCTCCAGTCGAATCTGAATTATTTGAATCAAGTTTTTTCTGATTATTTCTTTGATTTCGAGATGTATCACCTGAATTATCATTTTGTTCTGAAGAATTATTTTCAGTATCACTAAGAGCACTGTCCTGATTTTTACTGTCATCACCTGTTAATACCTTGTCATTACTTTCTGAAATATCATTCATCACCGCTTCAGAATTATTTTTCGCATCATTCAGTTCTCCTTCTTTCTGGGCTCTTGCGGCTTCCCTTTCGGCCTGTGAGTTTGATTCATTGTTTCCAGTGGGACCAGAATGAGAAGGGGCTTCTCCTGCATCTTTTTCTGCCCCTGTATTTTCACTTCCTCCGCTGGAGTTATCGCCGCCACTATGATTATCACTGCCTCCAGAATCGCTTGTATTATTCCCACCTGTATCAGAAACCATTATATATCCGCCATGACCATCCCCCTGACCATGCAGAGCAAAAGCTTTTTGTCCAATAAGAAACAAAACCGAAATCAATATAATCTGGATTATTTTATTTATACTAAAATATTTGATTTTCATAACTTTTCCTCCTTTGAATTAGAAATCTGTATAAAATAGTTTGTCTAATAAACTTCCTGAATTACCATTACGGGAAGGTACCCAATACTGATTTTCTTTTATAAATGCCCCCTGCATTGGGTTATCCATATCTTTTATGTAATCGTTGGAATGACTGCTTGCTACAGTTCTGGGGCCGGCCATCGGAATAAAATGAATGCCAATTTTGCCTGCAGCTGCGTTTTCTGTATGTGCTGCATTATTTACCGCTTTTTTTAGTTTTCTTGCACTTGATTTAATTGCTGCATTGCAAACCTGATTATTTCTTTCTTCAGAATAAAAATCTGCTATCGCGGCCAGATCAAGATACATATCACACGGATACTGAGAATAGCTGTAAGCTTCCAGATTAAAAAGAGAATCAAAAACATTCTGTCTTGAAGCTGCATTATTTACTGCTGCCGAAAGGTTTTCTGAGAATTCATCTATCGCAGCAGCAAGAGTTGAAATGTATAAATTATTGAAAATTGTAATACGAGCTGGAGAACTCTCTGCCATAGATGATGCTATTGAATCAGTCGAAAAATTCCCATCCGAAATATTTTCCAGAAGATTTTTATAATCCCATCCGCCCGAAGGAGTTATTCCTGGACTTGCGACTGTGTACTGTACGTAATTTCGTAATTCATAAACATTTTCTATAACTCCGCCAAAACAGGTATCAAAACCAATAACACAAAGCCCCTGCCCTTTTATTGCACGTCTGAGCTCTGTAACACTCATATATGTATTAGAATGATCATCTATAGCCACTGCTCTGGTCGTACTATTTTTTGTTTCAGCTCGCAATCCAGAATACTTCCAGCCAGTTCCATGTCCCCAGATTATCAGAGCGTATTTCTCCGCCTCATAATTTGATTTCGCAAAACTTATAAAATTCAACAGTACATTAAAATTTCCCATATCAAGTTCCGTCTCACTCCCCGAAGCAAGCCCCAGCTCAGAACAAGACAGTCTTTTAGAAACAATCAGACTGCTGTTTGTATCATCGTGTCCAACTTCAAATAGCCTTGTATCAGACCAGTTTCCGTTTGTTTCGTCATAACCATCAGCTCTGTCTAATAGGACAAGAACATCTGTTTTTTCATAATTTGCATGTTCCATCTGTTTCAGATTTTGAAGCGCATAACTTTCCAAGTCATTATCCGCAGCCATATAAACAAGTAGTACAAGCTTTTTAATTTCTACTTCTGGTAATGGCTCAGGAGCAGTTGTTTGTGGATCTTCTTCTGTCTCAATCTCAGCCCCAGTCTCTGGCTCAGGAGAAACTGTAGGCTCTTCCGGAATTACAATACGTTCCCTGGCACTGTTAAAATCACAGGCTGTAAAAAACAATGAAATAATCAGAAGAATACTTTGAGTTTTAAATTTTCGTATTTTCATACATACCTCACTTGAACGCTGTAAGACCGAAAGGATCTTCCCAAAGGGAACCATCTTCGTATTCAATTCTGCTCACATACAAATAATCAACGTAAAGTTCTTCTTCCGGAAACTGATTCATAAACCGGTCAAGACTTAGACATTTTTTTAATGATTCTCCAGCCTCAATTCTGGCTTCAATTTCCAGTGCAATTCTGTTGCTGCATTCATGAGCCGGTTCTCCATCCTTATCAAACAAAAAAAATACAACCTCTATTTCTTTTACATTTTTTACCGACTGGTTATAAAATTGAAAATCAAAACCACAAACCGAATAGTCTTCAGAATCAGACTCCATTACAAATTCTCCAGCAGCTAGATAAGGAACAGATTCAATCGAGAAATTTTTACAACCGAAAATCATTACCGTAAACAAAACGGCAGATACAAAAAAAATGTTTTTTTTCATTTTATAAACACCTCCAGTTCTTTTGTATATTCAGAAACTGCACTCATTATTAAAGAAGAAAAGATTTCTTTTTTCTTTTGATTTGAATCTGTGAGAAAAAACTTATAGCTTTGAATAAGCCCCCACTCAATAGAATCCTTCTCGCAGATTACGCTGTCCAAAAAGTTACAGGCACTTTCAACTTCATCACGCATAAGAAGTTCATCAACCTGTTTTATTACAGCTTTAACTGATTTTACCTGACAGCAGAAAATGTCAGCACGATTAATAAACTGATAATTTACAGATGAAAGCTTTAAATAATTTGTCTTTTCTCCCGAAATCATAATTTTTCCGGACGGAACATTTTCTATCACAAATATTCCGTTTTCATTTGTAACAGCAGATTTCATACCGGACATTCCGCAGAAAGCACGGATTACAAAACCTTTCACTGGTTTGTTTTGTTCATCAACTACAAGTCCACATAAATCTGCATTACCTGTAAACCTTGGTTTTGATGTACAGGATAAAAACATACAAATGAGAAAAATTAATAAACTGACTCGAAGCACCCCTTTTATACCTTTCATTTCCCAACCTCCTTTTACTGATTTTTTTGAATCCGGCGTTCGATTTTTCCATTTTCATTTTTGTAAAAAACAACAGTCGTATTATCAGAGGATTTGATTTCTCCGATCTTTTTTAAAAACTTATTTTGAGGTGATATGAATAAAGTGGAACTTTGTTTTACCGATGAAGTCACAGGAGAAGATTTCTTTTTATTAATCGATTCAAAGGCTTTCATGTTTTCTGAAAGAAAATCCAGATCAAAACCTGGCAATTTTTCAGGCGACTCTGGTTCTATAGAAATTCCTACACTGCATTTTCCGTCTTTCATACAGTTTACCGTCAGCTCTGTAATTCTTCTTTTTCCAGAATTAATTAATTCTGCTATTTCTTGAAAAATCTTTTTTACTTCAAAATCAAAGGCACATGTAAACTCAATATGATATGGAGGAGCTTTTTCTTCAGTCAAAACACCATTGTTTACGGAAATAATATTTCTAAGACTTTTGTTAAAATCTGAAGTTTCAATAATCTGTACATCTGGTAATAAATCTGATTTTTCTTCAATATTTACTTTCAAGACGGAAAATTTCTGAGAATAAAAAAGTTTCATCACAGGACTTCCATTTTCATAAGAAACAAATTCCTCTACCTTATTTCGATTTTTAAACTCTTTCAAAACTGACAAATCTTCCGGGTAGATTCCCCGAACTGAAGCAGAAAGCGTTTCTGTAAAGCCATCAATCTTCCATTCAAAAAAACTGATTTTTCCATCAGAGTTTTTCAAAACTTCAAAAAACATATTGCTTATGGGAGAGGCTGCTGTCACTGTAATTTCCGGCGTAGACACGGCCGGTTTTTCAGATATTGAAACACTAGCCTTAATTAATTCATCACTTATAATACTTCCGTTATTTCCAAACACTTTTCCATATATCAGACTCACAACGATTACCAGAGCACATGCAATCGCAGCGATTCCAACCAACCGCAATCTAGTATTTACAAAAAAGCGATGTTTCATTCTCTCTGCAAAAAATCCTGCACCAGTAAAATTTCTTTTTCCTTCGTACTCTGCAAGCTTTCTCTTGCTTATTACAAGCACATCTGTAAAGAGACCTTTTTTTCCAATTTTTCGTACAGTAGAATCAAAACAAAACTCATCAGAAAAACAAGGATGCATTTTTTCAAGTTCTGAACAAAGAAAACTTTTTCTTCGTCTTCCAATCGCTGCAGAAAATGGAAGCAAAACTTCATATTTTTCAAAATCATTTTTTCTTAGAACGTTACTTTTTGGTACCATTTTTACTCTCCTTCACCCGCTGCTTTTTCCTGCAATAAACTTCACCTTCCCCACAGGGACCTTTCCACATACCGTGATATAAATCACATTCGGCTTTTTCAGATTTTTCCCACTTAATATAATCGAGCTGCCACATTTCACTACAAGTTTCAGACCACTCATCAAAATCAGAAAAACCTTTTTCTGTGCAGACATTTCTAAAGCTTTCAGAAATAAACCTTACGGAATCACGTCTCTCAACACTGTGCTGTATTTTTCTTTCAAACAGCCCTATGGTCTTAATTTGATTTGAATAAAGAGGACAAAACAAACTAATTATTAAAAAAAGTACAGGAATATTACTTAATCTCATTTTCAAAATCAGAATTGGCAGCTCCAGAAATATTGCTTTCTGAAATTTCTCTTTGATTTTTTTCTTCCTGTTCTGTAACCGCAAGAGAAACTTCTTTTTCACATAATCTGTATTTCATACGAAGTTCAGAAGCAATCGTCCCCAGAACCATTGCTAAAGAAGAACAACAAACAAGAACTCCCACCAGCATTGTTTTATTTCCATGAACAGATATCATCCGCATCTCCTTTTCCGCCTTCTTTGCCGTCTGCTCCGTATGAGACAAGAATAAAGGGCAGATTCTCAGGAACCTCTGACGGCATAGGGGAACTTTCAGAGCTGAGATACTTAAAATCGGTTCCCCACGGATCATTGCCTGGTTCACGGTCAAGGTATGGTCCGTTCCAGTTTTCCGGTACCGGATAGAAAACTGGTTTTTCCCATAAGGCAGAAAGCCCCTGCTCTGTCGTTGGAAATCTTCCGCAGTCAATGAAGTAGATCTGGAGTGCACTGCAGTATTGTTCAATCTGATTTTTTGCAGCCGTTTTTTTTGCTGCGGAAATAAGCTTTGTTGCAGAAAAAACGCTTCCCGCTGTGAGGATCGCACCAATTGCGATGACTGCAACTGTTTCGACATAAGTAAAACCGGCTTCTCTTTTTTCAAGTTTTTTGAAAGCATAACAAAACCTCCTGATTTTTTTGTTAAACTTTTCTTTGTAAAAGTTTTTCTTTTTCATTTATTCCTCCATGTTTTCCATAGTTTATTCAGATCCAGCTGATATCATTAATAAGGGGCATAAAAAAAGTCATCAAAAGCAGCAGCAAAAAACATCCTGTAATTGCAATAAAAACAGGTTCTATAAGCGCCATACACAAAGTTCTGCGTTTATCTTTTTCAGAAACAAGATAGGCAGCAATTCTTCCAAACAAATCATCTTTACTTCCACCAACATCTGCAAAATAAAAAGCCTCTCTGAGTTTTGAATTAAAAGCAGAACCTGCCCCACATGAAAAAGCTGTTACCAGATCCATTCCGTAAGAAAGCTTTATCCTGGCATTCTCAAAAAGATTTCCTATTCTGCAGGAAGGCCCTGCAACCTGAACCGCACAGCCCACTGCCTCAGAAAGTTCAATTCCATTTCGTAAAAGAAAATCAACCGCAAGAAAAGCTTCTGAAAGTCTGTCACTGCCAAGCATTTTTACAATCACAAAAAAAACTCCAGCACAAAGGCAAAGCAGTCCCAAAACATATTTAAGAAGCAGATAAAAATCCGCAGTCTTTGTATAAAGCCCGATAAAAATACAGGCTCCAACCGAAAGCAAAATTACAAAAGCCGGATAAATTACTGCCCCATACAAACGCCTTTTATCAGCAGCTTCACGTTCAAGTCTTTCTTTCAGATAGGTAACAGCCGACTTCAAGTCCCCGTTTTTTTCAGCAAGCTGAATAAAGGAAATATAAACATCATCAAAATTAATAAAACCACAGGTCCTGAGTGCATTGGAAAAATAGCTTCCCTTTTCCAGAGCTGAATAAATTGCAAGAGCCGCCCGGCTCACACCATCCTTCTTCGGTTTTCTACTCATTACAAGAAGGCTTTGCGAAAGCCCCAGGCTCTGTCTTACAAAAAGCTCATACAATGCCCTTGTGAATTCCAGCATCCTCCTGCCTCCTTCCATAAAGAGGAAGCTTCCGCCGCTTAGATTTCTGCCCCCTCGACATAATCTTCAGCGACTCGCGAAGCACCTCCTGGTAATTAGTAAAATGCTCAAAAAGTTCCTCTAGCATTTCCTCAGAATCAGCCTTACCAGCATCTCGGCCAAACCTTTCTTTTGGAAGAGCAATATCCGCATAAAGCCTCATCCTGCTGCCAAGCTCATTTAATTCCTGACAAACCACACCACGCAAAATCTGACACAAAAGCCTTCTGTCCACGCCAAGATTTTCGAGCCTGAATACTGCCTCCGCGGCGCCTCCCGCATGAAGAGTCGCAAAAACAAGGTGCCCCGTAAGAGCTGCCCGCAAGGCCGCCGCCGCACTTTCCTCATCACGAATCTCGCCAATCATAATTACATCCGGGTCTTGCCGGAAAATATGATTCAGTGCATCCGAAAATCCATTTCGTTCATCAACCTTAATCTGAGTTACTCCCGGAATTACATATTCAGGTGGATCTTCAAGACTTATAAGCTTTAAAGTCCCTTTTGCTGCTTTTTCAATTTCCACAAGTAAAGACGCAACAGTTGTAGACTTTCCAGAGCTGGTAGGTCCGCACACAAGAACGAGCCCGTTCTTACGGAAAGTCAGTCCTTCATTTCCACAAAGAACTTCAGTCTGCTCCGCATTAAAACCAAGTTCATCAACACAAAGCGGAATCCTTGAAGTATCAAGAAGCCTGATTACGACAGACTCTTCGCCAGAAAACTTTTCTCCGATAATCGCCATTGTAGAAACACGCAGAAAAAAGGGATTTTTATTTCCATACACAAAATGCCCGTCCTGGCATCTTCTTTTTTCAATTACATTCATACCGGCGAGCAGCTTTATTCTCTGAACAAGTTCAATACTTTTTTCATTCTGAATAACAAGCAGCTCCTCCAGCCGCCCCTTTATGCGAAGCCTCACACAATTTCTTTCAATATGAATGTCAGTTGCGCCACGTGTACGAGCCTCATTTAATATGCTGTCCAAAAGCAAAACTGCAGCAGCTTCGCGCTGAGTCTTCAGAGCTTCCTCAGTCTCATCCGCTACAACAAGATTTTTCTCTGCTCGATAAAGCTGAGACACACATCTTCTAAGCTTTTCCTGGCTTCCCTTTTCAAAGTCAATTTTAATAAGGTTTCTGAAAGCTTCCGGGCAGTCAGCAATTTTTCTCACCCCCGCCACATAACGTTCAAAAGCCCTGGAAAGCCTTCCCCGTAAAACTTCATTTCCAACATCTGTAAGCAAGAATTTTATGCAGGCGCCTTCCTGCTCAAGAACAGCAACTCCGTTATAAAGACAGTAAGCCGGAGTCAGGCAAAAATCATATTTCTTATTCATCACCAGCCCCCTCTTTTTCCGAATACCTTGCAATGAGTTTTTTCATACTTTCATGAGCCCAGCTGTAATCCTGTTCGTTCTCAGATTCTTCTCCATCGACACCTCGCTCCAGATGCGGAACAAGATAAATAACCATCTGCATATTTTCGCGATTTTTGTTTTTACTCTTAAAAAGATTTCCCAGCAGAGGAATCTTCGAAATTAAAGGGCTTCTCTTTTGCTGTTCACTTTCAGCTTTCTGAACAAGCCCGCTCAACACAACAGGCTCTCCGCTCTTTCCGCAGACTTCTGTAGTCACAAGCTTTTCCGAAGTCGGCGGAGGATTCCCCGTCGCCCCCGAAGTATCATTTCCCTGCCGCGAAACCGAAGCCGTAACCTTACTGGTTATCATTCCGTCCCCGCTCACCCAGCCAAGAATATCAAGCTTAATTCCAGAAGCTATTTCCCTGGTTATCCCCGTATAAAGAGGCTTACCTGTTTCCGGGTCCACATTGTTATCGCGATAGCGGTAAGTATTCGTATTCTGAAAATGAATCTCCCGGCCAGAAACTCCATGCAGCGTAGTATCTGCATAAACGCGGGTTTTGTTTTCTTCTATCGAAGCCTGCAATTCAGCTGCAAAAGTCAAACCAAAAGAAGTAACAACATTCAGGTTCAACCCCATCACAGAACCAAGCACAGCAGAAGCCCCGTTTCTCTCCCCGGCATTCAGCGTCTTAGCACCAAACGAAGACGACCAGTCATTCTGCAAAGTCTCGTCATACTGCAAAATCAAAAGATCATAACTGAGCCGGACAACCGGCCTGTCACAAATCTCAAGCTGAGAACACAAAGCCCTGTAAGCTTCTTCCGTTCCCTTAAAATAAATCCGCGCAGAATCGTCCGCAACAAAAAGCGAACTTCTTTCAACTCCAGGCGGCAGATGCTCCAGAAACTCCACCGGCTTTAAGTACTTAAGATTTACAACATAAGTTGAAAGCTCAATATCCGCCTCTTCAATCAGAGCTTCAATAACAGACGCTTCGCGCTCACTCGCAAAACATAAAAAAGTATATTCATCGGCAAGCTGAATAGTTTCCAGCTTACCCGCCCTCTTAAAAACAAAGGTTAAAAAATCCTGAGACTTAGTAAAACGTAAGGTGAATTTCCGCCAGCTTCGTCTTCCACTCACGAGCTGAGCCCGCGCATCCGCATTTGCATAGATGTAGTAAATGCCATTTTCCAGAACAAAATCAAAACCACACTGAGCGCAAAGAAGAAACAGAGCATCATTAAAATCCGATCCGACAAAAACAGACCTCTGAATCTTACAATCCGCGTCAGAGAGCAAACAGAAATTTTTCTTTAAAGGAGTACTTAAATCATCAGAAGGAATTCCATGACAAAACAATTCGTCTAATACCACCGAAAATCTGCAGTCCTCTACATCCACAAAAAACTCACCATTTTCAAGCACTTCGATTTTCATCATCCCCGAAAAACCATCCGCACGCTGACCAGTTTTTCCACCAGCCCCCTGCACCAGATTATTTTTCACAAAATGATATCCGGACTCATCTTCCTCAACGACATAAAGACCAAAACGTTTCGCAAGACAATCCATCAACACAGCTTCAGAGAGCCCCCTGAAACAAACCGAAATCCTCTGCGACGGCAGCGACTCAAAAGTCACAACACGCTTCATCACCTGCGACAGCTTTTCCACAATCTGCACCGGAAGCAAATCATAGGCCTCAAGAGAATAACACCCATCCTCAACAGACACACAAATCCTGCTAACAGTCCACACTCCGCCATCCCGTTTCACAAACAGTCTGTTAGTCTTCAAAAAAGCCTCAAAAGCCAGATCAAAGTCCCTGCCTGCAAATTTCAAATCACCCTTACCACTGACAGTGTCATCGGGCACAATCGAAATCCCAGTGTCAACCGACACCGCAAACAAGATGTCTTTAATCTCACAATCCTCAAAATCCCAGCTGAAAACCGCCCCCTGCGCAACCGCAAAATGACAAAGAACTAAGTCCACAACCACGACCATCAGACCCCTTTTCAACTTTTCCGAAAATCCAGCAAACGTCCGTCTCAAGTTTTTTAACCTCCGCCTATATAATTGCCACCGTTTTCTTTTTTGGACAAAAATTCCAAAAAAAACTTCGAAAAAGTTGAAAATTTCTTCATTTTTTTATCATAGGAGGGGGAAGTCTCCCCCTGCGCTCCCAAGTCCTCAGTCACGGTAGTTTCGACAAGCTCAACCACCGTTCCTTCCGGTCTTGTCCGCTACCCCCTCAGCGGGGGTCTCCCCCGCAACGCCCCCACAGAAGCCCCTCACTTTTAAGATTTAAAAACTTGAACACTTCGCTCAAATTCATTAAAATTAAATCATCAGTTTGATTCTTAATTTCTTAATTCAGGAGGCAAATATGGACAGTGGTTCGAGTTATCCCATACGTTCAATAGCAAATAAAAAAGACCTCCTGACTTCGCATTTCTAAAAATTTCATACAACAGTCATAGAGGCCTCAAAAGTATGAGAGGTTAATCATGATTACATATTGGCAGCAGATTGACGGCCAGTTTTCAAAAACAAAAAAAGACGAAATTAATACAAAACTTCCTCTTTGGATTGACGCACGCAATGTAACACGTGACGAAACAAATTTCCTTCAGGAAGAATATCAAATTGAACAGGATCATATCCTCGATATTCTCGACCCAGATGAGCTTTCACGAATCGAAGACGGTGACTCAGGATACATTCTTACAATTGTTCGTGTTCCTTTCTATGATCCCGCAGCTGAAACGCCATACTTCACAGGTCCTGTCGGCATTATCATAAAAGGAAAAACAATCATCACCATCTGCTGGACAGACTGCGAAGTACTTAAAGACTTCGGCTCAAACCGTGTACGCAACGTACGCCTGAACGATTTCCCTTCGTTTATCGTACATATCATTAACCGTGCAAACTTAAACTTCCTTCGATACCTTAAGGAAATAAACCGCCGTTCTACCAGCATTCAGAACGAAATGAGACTTGAAATCGAAAACAAAGAAATCATCCTCATGCTGGGTCTCGAAAAATCCCTCGTTTACTTTACAACATCACTCAAAAGTAATTCACTTCTTTTGATGAAAATGAAGAGTACACGCTTAATTAAGTTTGATGAAGATGACCTTGATTTTGTAGAAGGTGTAACAATCGATAACCGCCAGGCTATCGAAATGGCCGACACTTATTCCAACATTCTTTTCGGCGTAATGGATGCCTACTCTTCTGTAATCTCAAACAACCTGAACGTCGTAATGAAAAAGCTTGCAATCATCAACCTGGTTATGATGGCACCGACCTTCGTAACAAGCTTCTTCGGAATGAACTTCAAACTCCCGTTCGATGACCTTCCAGGCTACGTCCCGGTTCTTATTGCAACAGTAATCTGTCTCGTATCAGTATTCCTCTGCAGCTGGATGTTAAATTTTAACCGCGAAACTGTAGGCGCAATCCGCCAGGCAAAAAAGCTGAACCGCAAACAGCAGCGCACCGTCCGCGCAGAGACAAAAAAATTACATAAGCTTGAAAAGAAACTAAAGTAAAACATCTAGTTCTCACAAAATAAAAAACTCAGACTGCGGGTCCCAGCGACGGCAAAAATGACAAGGTATCCCCCATCTTTCGCTTACCCACGCTTGCTTCGCTCGCGTGGCCGCTGATGGTTCCCCCTTATCATTTCTTGCCTGCGTCCCACAGACAGAAATTTTCTATTTCGAGAATTAGTGAATTAACTTCGTCAATGCTTCATTGAGTTTCTTGAATGAAGTATCATTAGGATTTATGGCGACTACCTGGCGCAGGTAATACTGGGCTTTGCGGTAATCTTGTTTTGCATAATATAATTCATAAAGGCGGAAAAGTGCATCGCTGTTTCGCGGATTGGAAATAAGACTTGAACGGAGATCTGCGAGAGACTTTTCCTCAGTAAGCTGCAGAAAACTTCTTCTATAATAGAGATAACTTTTCATTTTCTGCGAAGAAGTATTCAGCTGCGAATCAATATATTTAATTACTGCATCCCTGCTGCCCACATTACAATAGGCGAGAATATATGCCTGCATCAGGTTTTCATCAGCAGGATTGCTGTTGAGTCTTGTTTTTGCAAACTCGTAGGCTTCGTTATTTTTACCAAGCTTAAGGCAGATTCGCACATATTTTTCTACAACAGAAGGTGAAACTTCACTATCCGAAATTAAAGATTTACTGACTGAATAAGCTTCCTGCCAGTTTTCGCGGTGAACAAGTCCATCAAGTGCATAAGACATTGCCTCTTTACTTCCTGGACGTTTTGCAAGCACACTTGCGGCAAGCTCATCTGCATACTTCCCTGCTACAGGGGCGTCTGTTTCGGAAGCGATTCTTGCTGCAAACATAAGTGCATCTGTATTATCAGGATACAGCTGAAGTGCTTTTTCTACGGTTTCTGTAGCGGCAGAGGTATTTTTACTCCAGTCGAGTTGAACGCGCGCGCGGAGAATAAGATAGTCTATCGAATTGTTTTCCTGCCGCGCGTACATATCAAGCAGCGCGACCGCGTGAATGTAATCGTTTTTCTCGATGAGGATTTTTGCGCGGAATAAAAGAAACTCGAGGTCATTCGGTGTCTGCTGAAGAACCTTCGCAACATAAAGTTCTGCCGCATCAAAATCTCTCGAATCAAAAGCAATATAGGCATTCTGCTTTAAAACTGCAATATCATTAGAAGAAACATCAAGACCGCCAAGAATTTCAGCCGCAGAATTCAGTTTTCCATTAAGACGCAGAACTCTGGCATAAGCAAGACCTATTTCTTCTGTTTTTGACGAACGAGTATAAGCTTCAGAATAATATTTTTCAGCAGCATCAAAAATTGCTTTCTTTTCACAAAGCACTGCCATAAGATAATTTGCAAGAACAGAATCCGGCTGCATGGCAAGTGCTTTTACCAGAGCATCTTCACAAGGATCAAGTACAGAAGAATTGGCAGAAGGATTCATTATAACAATAGCAGGAAGAAGCGTTGCAAGAAAATCGACATTTCCCGTGCTTGAATCAAAAAGCCCATGTCTTACAGTTTCAAGAGCTCCGATATATGGATTATCACTTGGAGCGTCCGGAATATCCCATGTAATTTTTTCATAAGGCCAGACAATCCGCATGATTTCAGCGGCAACTACAGCAAGAACCTTTTCGGCATCATCATAATCAGCCTTTTTCTGTCTCATAGAAGCCATAGCCGACTTCAAGGATTCAGGAGAACCGTCTTGTACTCCTTCGAGAATATCAGGAGAAATTTTCTGAAAAAAAGAACGTCCACCCCTTTCTGACGGAAGCTTTATAAAATCCGCGCCGGAAACATCTGCAGTCTCAGTTTCGGCTTCCTGTTCAACTACAGGGTCTGGAGTCTTTTTTTTATTTGTCTTTTTCTTTTTAGATGCAGCAGAAACAGAGCCCCCCATTACGAGGGCTAATGCAGTTACGAGAAAAATAGATTTTGCAGACTCTGTTCTCTTCAATTCCCTTTCCAGCTATCAGTCTTCATCCATATCTGACTTAAAAGAAGCTTCTTCATCAGAAAAAACTCCAATTTCATCATCTTTAAAAACAAGATCGCTATGCTTTTGTTGCACAAAAAAGTAAGCAACCAGCAGAAATGCAACCATAATCAAAAATGCAGGTCCAAGAGTATAAACTACCATACTGAAAGACAGCGGCATAATCTGCATTGAAAACAAAAGATACCAGATTCCCATACAAAACAAGGTAACGGCTGGAATAAGATATCCAAACTTTACTGATTTATACTTAAAGAAACCTGAAATAAAGAGGGAAAGTCCAGCCACAACTCCGTAAACAGGCCAGAACTCTTTGATTGTAAAAGGCAGAATAAGTACCATAACGATGGAAACAATACTGCACAGAAAAAAAACAAGCCCGATAAACATATGGAAAAACTTATGGGTTATGATTTTTCCCAGAACTATGATTCCAATTCCAATAATTGCCTGAACAATAAGAAGAACTAAATTTAATATATCTATTTTTCTTGAAATGGGATTTAAAACTGCAAACACAAAGCATGCTGCAAGTATAAGAATTCCCATTGCAATCATAAAATATAAGGATTTAGTAAGTTTTGATATACTCATAATCTGCCCTTCTATGAATAATACTAACAAAAATTAATCTTTACAATAACAATTCACTATGCTAAATTCAAAATTATGAAAATAAAAAGATTCTTACCCGCTTTACTTTCTATTTATATGTTTTCTATTGTAATACTTTCATTATCGGCTTGCAGCGGGCATACAAATACACAAAAAAACACCACTTTTCAGGATCATCAGGACGAATTACTTCAGATTCTGGAATCTCAGACCTTAAACGAAAAACAGCGCTATTCCATCATAAAACAGATTGCAGATTCTCTGCGCAACAAACAGGATTATCAGGGACTTATCCTCTTTCTGACAGACTGGGTAGATAAAAATCCGGATGATATGTACAACTCTTACTGGCTTTTGATGACTGCCTATGCCTATCTTTCGACTGGAGCTGAGCCTGTAGCTGAGTATTATTTTGACCGCATCCTTCAGCAGTGTCAGGATCTGCTTGTAAAAGGAAATTCAGTTCATTTTATCTGTCTTCAGAACCTCATTCAGCTTAGTAAAACCCCGGCTCACAGAATAAAATACTTCAATGAGCTTATAAACAAGTTCCCTCAGAACGTAAATACTACAGAACTGTACCTCCGCCTTGCCCTTGAGTATCAGAACGACAGTCAGTGGTCAAATGCCCTTAAAACCTACTCTCTTTTTCTTGAGCAGCCGGATGCAACCACAATTCAGATTGCCGGAGAACCGGATGCCTATAAAAACGCACGGCACCTTGTAGACTTCAATAATTCTTCTAAAGACTGGACCTTTGAAAGCCTGCCTGCACTCGAAGAAGCTGTTAAAAAAGCTATCCGTAATTACGACTGGCGTGCCCTTGACCGCTACAAGGCTAAGGTTAATTTCTTCTCAATGTCCTGGAAGCAGGATGAAAATGATGCAAACTCTCAGGAAGAGTTTTCTATGTATTCCTGGATGAGAGGAAACAGAATCCGTTACAGCGATAGTCTTGACGAAGCTTCTAACCCGAACGAAGCCTACCTCCGTACCTGGGGCTGGCACAGCTATGTTTCGGTATGGTATCTCTATTTCCGAAAAGTTGATTTCCCTCTTGATCCGGATATTCATGGTAACTGGGAATGGGCCGGAATCTATCTTGGAAATAAGCTCTAATGAGAAAAACAATCCTTTTACCGGCTCTTCTGATTATCTGCGCCTCAGCATTTTGTGAAGAAACGGCTTCAGCAAACTCAGGCAAAACTGACAAGACGCTGGCTGAACCTATCGAAAGCACCGAGGCTACAGAGAACTCTGCAAACTCTGCAAACACCGAACAGCTTTCCTTTACAGAAGAACCGATGGAAGAAGAAGTTGCTCCCGATGATGCTTTTATAGACCTTCTTAAAACTGCAATTATTCCAGATCTTCATCCGCTTGATACTGTAGAAGAAGCTGCACCTTCTCATATTGCAATTTCTTTTGTAAGTGAAGAAGAGATTGCAAAGCCACAGGTTGAAGCCTTCCGCAAAATGTATCTTTCTCCAAAATGGAGCGCACTCCTCAGAACCTATCTTGAAAGTGCAATGGAATACCGCCTTTACGTTCGCAAAGCCGTGCAGGATGCAAAAATGCCGGAAATGCTGGAATATCTTCCAGTTGTTGAATCGAACTATAAAACAAATGCAAAATCCCGTTCCGGCGCAATCGGTATGTGGCAGTTTATGGCTAACAGCGTCTGGCCTTTTCTGACTTTAAATGATTTTGTGGATGAACGCCTTGACCCATGGAAGTCTACCGAAGCGGCCCTTAAAAAACTCACTGATAATTACAACATTTTCAACGACTGGCTTTTAGCAATCGGTGCCTATAACTGCGGAGTTGGAGCTATGAACCGCGCCATTAAAAGAGCCGGCGGGGTAAAAGAC
>JAEEGK010013251.1_pt1 | contig 18612 bp, 15 predicted proteins | sample 8958771 | NCBI WGS metagenome assembly JAEEGK01 (sample SAMN16246547, study PRJNA631951) | gut metagenome | biome: gut microbiome; feature: rumen; material: SC-attached | host: Bos | place: Iran: Karaj | collected 2018-10
ATTAATTTCTTTTCTTTTAAAAATATTTTTAATAGTTTCAACAGTATATTTAAAAATCTCAATTATTTTTTCTGGTTCAATATTACTTAAATAAGTTATAATTTCATATACTTTTTCTAAATTCCAAGCATTTTTATATTTTTCAAAAGAAATATCAACAAGAGCAAATACATATTTAATATCTTCAATGAGATTTCTAATTTTGATATATTCTTGAATTATATCTCTACGGAAATAAGATTTATCATAATTCAATTTCCCTATTATTCTAAAATATTCATTTTTAATTGCATTTTTATCTCGAAATTTTGTTGCATCTTTTTCAATTTCATAAAGAAATTCCTCAATCTTTTTTTTTTCATCAAAATGAAGAAAATCATTTATATTTTCCTTCATCTTCCCTATAGAACGAGTCATTTCTTCAGAAAAAGAATTTATTGACCTGGTAAAGTCATTTTGAACAGTAAAATTTGAAAATTTTATTCCACTTATATAATTAATATATTTTTTTTTCTCCTCTTCAAATATTTTTGGCAATTTTTCAATACTATTTCTTATCTCTTTTATGATTTCTAAATAATACTTTTTTATATCAGCTTTATTATCAGATTTTTTTGTAAAAGTATTATAAAAATAAGTAAATGCTTTATCTTTTAATGTATTATATATTTCATCATTTTTTTTAAAAATATATTCAAATATTTTTTTTTCTATTTCATATAAAATTTCTAAAACTTCATTTGCATATTTTTTTCCTTCAATTATAAAATTCACAGTTGATTGTAAAATTATTGGTTCTTTGAATTTTGCATTTTCATGATATAAATTATTTGAAACTAATGCAATAAGCAAAATTGAAATAACTTTTTTCATTTTATTAATTATAATTAAAAAAGATTAAAAATATATATTAATTTTTAATTATTTTATAAATAAATTAATTTACTAATTCAATTATCATTATTTTTATATTAATTTAAAATATCTTTAAAGAATTAAAATTAAATAATTAATAATTAATAAATTATTAATATATTACTTTTCTTTTTTTAATCATTTATTCATTTTTTTATTTTTCATAATATTTTTTTAATAATACATCTATATTTTTTTTATTTTTGTTTATATTCCTATTATTGTTTATTTTATTAAAATTAAGATTGATATTTCATATTATTTTAAATTTAATTTATTTAGACTCATAATTAATTTTTGCTAAATTTACTAATAGTAAAAAATGAAAAAGAAGAAAAAAATTATTTTGAAAAAAAAATAGTTTTAGTTAATTTTTTGAATTAAAATAAAAAGTATCTTTTTAATAAAAATTATTTTGTCCAAATCCCTAACTCAATCAATCAAATAAACTTCCAATAGCAAATCCTATATCAAAAAGATTTCCTATTATGGGTATCCTTCCCACCATAGTTGTAGCATCATCCTCATTTTCTTCTAAGGCATCAAGAATTTTTACAGGAATTCTTTGTAGACCTAAGGAATGATTTCCTCTTCCATTTCGTCCTTTGAATCTTTTTGCATTCATGGCTTTAACACATTTTGCAACAAAAAAATTACTATTGTCTCCATAAACTCTAAAATTATTTGCACTAAAAAAAAATTGATCTGCTACTCTATCTAGTAATTCACCAACTGTCATATTTCGAATATTGTTAACTTGAATATAATCATCAACAATATTATTTGCCCAATAATTAAAAGTTGTTTTTGAAAACCTCATTCCTCCAGCATATTTATAATAATAATGGCAATAAGTAGGTCCTTTTCCATTATCTTTATAAGGTCCATATTCAATAAAAATCTCTTCATTTAAATATTTGCCAGAAACATATATACTAGCAAAAGTTAAATTTTTTTGAGTAATAAATTCTGGAAGAATAAAAATAAAAGCGCTTTTTATTTCTGAACCTATTTCGGATAAATGCTTCCATTATATAAATACTTCATCTAATTCATAATTATAAATTTCTCTCAATTCTTTTAAATTATTATTTATAAAACATGTTTTATTATCTTGAGCTATTCCTTGAATTCCATCAGCTACTGTTGTTGCTACTTTAGAAATTATACCAATAGGATTTTTAACTTGATTTATGGTTTTTACTACTTTTCTCATTTTTTTATTCAATAAATGATTTGTCGCTTATATATATGATAAAAATATCTTTAAAAATAAGTATCATTATATAACAATAAAAAAAAAATTAATTTTTTTAAAAATTTATAGTATTACGGAGTTAAAGAAAATATTGAATATAAAAATTTTTATAACTATTATTGGGGATTGGGATTAGTCACAATCCACAATTATATAATTTCAATTAAATGTACTAATTTTAATTATATAATAAAACAATTAAATGTTTTTTAATTAAAAAGAAATAATTATTATAGAAAATAAATAAAATATTTTTATAAAATATAATTATATATATTTAATAAATAATATTAATAAAAAATAGTGAAATAATAAATAAATTTTTTTATATTTCTAATTTTGAGGATGGGGATTGGAGACATAATTAATAAAATATTCACCATTTAAAATATCTTTAACAAAAACTTGAAGTAAGCGCCATCTATATATATATTCATCTAATTCAAATTAAATAATACCATGATGAGAAATAAAATTAAAAAAAAATAAATTTAAAATTTACATATATTAATTAATGGTTTATTATTTTATAAAAGATAATTTTCAATATTAAAAAATTGTCAAATATATTTTCAAATAATTTCATTTATTTTAAAATTAATCAAATGAATTATTTCTTTAAATTCATCAAAATATAAAAAATAAAAAAAATAAAAAGTACAAAATTATGAAGTATTTATATATAAATTATTTTTGTTTTCATTATCATTTATTAAAGGTAAAGTAAACATACCAGTATCTATATTTAAAAAATTTAATAATTTTTTTTTAACATTTGAAACAATATTTTCATTATTTATATTTGGTGATGTTATAATATGAGTTTTAAGTCTAGAAAATGAAGATTGAGATCTTTTATGTTTATTTGATATAGAATTTTCTTTAGTAATAGTTTTATACATATTATTATCAAATTGAGAATAAAAATTTACTTTATATGAATTTCTAGAAGCAGAATTTAATATAAATTCATTTATTTTATCTTTATCTCTTTCAGAACTTAATGGTGAAATAGTTGATTTTCTTGCTGTAGATAAATTATCAATAATTAATTTGTTTGATATTATTTTATTTAATTGTTTTTTTTCTGAATTAAATTTAATTTTTATTGGATTAAGATTATTTTTTTTTGATATTATTTGAAGTTTATCTTTATCTAAATTAATATTTAATTTATTTGTTTGAAAATCATTTGAAAAAGTTCTTTTTTTATTTTCATTTAAAATACTTTGAACAAATTTACTTAAACTAAATTTTCTTTTTAAATAATTAATTTTATTAACTTGTTCAGTACTTTGTTTAATTTGTTTATAAAGAATTTGATGTGATTCATAAAGAGGAATTAAACTTTTACTAAAATCTTTAAATAATTCATTAAAATATTTAACATTTATTTTTAAAACAGTAGTAAATTCTCTAGTTATAATAAAAGCATTTTCATATTTTTTATTTTTAATATCTAAACAACTTTCTATTCCTGCGATTCCACCTTCTTGTAATCTTGAAATAATTTTCCAATTTGTTTTTTTTAAATAAAAATCTTCTTTATCTTTTGCAGAAGGTAAATTTACTAAAATTCCTTCTCCTTGATATAATAAATAAATATTTTCAGCATTATCAAAAGGTGTATATATTATATTATCTTTATTAAGAAATAATGGAATTATTTTAGTAAATATATGTCTTAAATTAAAATTTTTTTTGAAAATTGGAAATTTATGAATTACAAATTTTATTTTATGAGAATCATTTCTTAAAAATTTTGTTAATAAAGTTTTATTAAAATATTCTTTTTCAAGATAAAATAAATGTGTATCTTCAGCAGCATAAATTGAAGTTGTTCTTGGTATTGAATATAATAATCCCCATTCACCAAAACACATTCCATTTGTTAATGCAAAATTTTCTATTTCAAATTCTTTTATAAAGTTTGCTAATATTATTCCTTCTATTGGTTCAGTTGGAGTTTGATGTTTTATAATTGCTTTTATTATTTTATTTTCTTTTTTTTTTAAATCTTTATTTTTAAATTGTATTATTGCAGTTTGAAGTTTTTCTTTTAGTTTTTCTTTTATTTTTTTCTCTATTAAATTATCAATTTCTTCATCTGTTTTATAAAATTTTAATGGATTTTCTTTTAATGTAATTCTTGTTAAATTAGTATTTGATTTTCCATATTTTATTTTTATTTTACTACTTAATTTTTTATTTTTTGGTTTTTCTATTTTATGATTATCATTATTTAAATTTTCATTTTTATTAATATTTTCATTTTTTTTTGAAGTTTCATTTTTATTTATATTTTCTTTATTATTTAATATATCTTTTTTTTTCAAATTACTTTTTTTTTCAATTGTCTTATTTTCATTATTTTCTTCATTCTCATCTTTATCTTCATTTTCTTCACTTTCTTCTTCACAATCAGACATAAAATTTTGAATATTAATATTTTCAGGAGGATTTAAACTTAAATCACCTCCATTTGATATTTCATTTGAATATTTTTTAAATAAATCATTTGTTTCTACTAATCTAATAACTGCTTTTCCTTTAATTACTCCATATAATGCATCAGATTTATCAAATTGTCTAAAAACATATGTTCCTTTTTTTCTAAATGTATATTTAATAAAATGAGCCATTTTATTTATATCATCATGATTTAATCCTTGAAAATACATATATCTTAATAAACCATCAAATTTTAATAGACATAAATATAATAAACTTATATCTCTTTTACTCTCTGAGCCATTAGTTTTTGTTGGATTTTCATTTTTTTTTTTTTTTTTTGGGTTTTTTATTTTTAAATAATTATCTATTTTTTTTGAAGATTCCTCAATTAAAATTTGATCAGCATTTAAATTTTTTCGATACATATGACCCTTTATTTCTTTTTCATGTAATTCATTTATTATATGACGAAGATATCTTTTATATAATTTTAAAGCTTTATTATTTCTTAATGCTATCCACCACTTTTTATCCATTATGATTTAATTTTTTTCTATCACTTTTACAAAACATATTTTAAATATAATTAATATTTTAATAAATGAGAAAATATAATTAAAATAATTATTTTCTCATTAGCAGTTATTTCAAAATATATATAATATTTAAGTTTTTATAAATCTACTTTTAAAAACCCATATGTAAATAATCTTTATTTCAAAATTTTAAAACAATTGATATATATTTTTTATTATTATAATAAAACATGTATTAATAACTTTTATTTTTTGGAAAAAATATATAAAAATTGAATTTATTTTTATTATAATTATTAAATAATTTAAATATTAATTTTTAATTCATTTTTAATATTTATTAATTAATTATTTTAATTTTAATTATCATATTGAAATTTTAATTTTGACTAAAAATAAATAAAAATGGATGAAAATTTCCCAATGAAATTAAAAGACAATGAAATCAATACAGATAGAATTAAATTAAACCAAATAACAAATTCAAATAAAATGAATGATCATAATAATTTTATTTCAAATAAAATTTCTTCATATAGTGAACAAATTAAATTTCAACCTATAAACTCACTTATATCACATAATGAAAATTATAATGAAGTATATCAATTTTATACAAAGAAAAAAAAAAATATATCAAAAGAAATTTCAGAAAAAGAAAAAATTAAATTTCTTTTAGAAAGATTTAAAAATAACCAAAGTTTAAAATGTAATATTTTAGTTAGATCAGATAATTTTTATGTATATTCAAATACCGAACTTTTTATTTTTAGTGCACATAAAATAAAAAATAAATTATTATTTTTAAATTATATTATATCATCAGATTATGAAGGGAAAAATAAAATAGCACAAATTAATTCATCATTATTTAGAAATGAATTTATAATGTATGATGATGGAATAAGTCCAAAAGAAATAAATAATGAAAATAATACTTCAAATAATAATTTAAGAAGATATTTATTACAAGTAAAATTTAAAAATGAACATAATTTACAAAGAGGATATATTTATTTACCTGAAACAAATTATGAAATAAATAATTTTTATAATAAAGATAAAGATAAAAATGATAAATTAAGTCATTTAAAAAATGGAGTTTTATTATATAAAACTGAAGAACCTGAATTTGATCTAGTTAAAAGAAAATATGTAAATAAATTTTCTTCAAGAATTAAAGAATCATCAATTAAAAATTTTAGATTAGTTGAAACTAAAGATAAAAAAAATAAAGTAATTTTAGAATGTGGAAAAGTAAAAGATAATTATTTTATTATGGACTTTAGTTCACCACTTTCACCTTTAGAAGCTTTTGGGATTTCACTATCTTATTTAATATAAAAAGTTATAAATAAAAAAAAAAAAAATTTTGACAATTAGTTTAATATTGATAAATAAATTATTAAAAATTTATATTAATTTATTTAATTATAAATTGATTCCAATTTTTTATATTATTTAATTATAGGTAATATATTATTTAAATAATGATAATAAACAATAAACAAACATGATTTTTTGAAGAAAATTAACAGAAATTATATATACAAGAAATAATTATCTTTGAATAAAGGTGAAATCAATTAATGATAAAATTAATAATAAATAATTAAATTAAGGGTTTATAAATTTTTAATATAGAGTTATACTTTCAATCAATTAAAATATTTAAGATAAAATTGAATTTATATAATTTTTGGAGTAAAAAAAAACTTTTTATATTTTAGTTTGAGTATTACTCCAAAAAAAAAGATAAAAAAGGTTATAATATATAGTTAAACATAATAAAAATTGATTAATTTTATTAAGGAAATATTTTAACTTTAATATATTGCTCTAATTTATAAATGAAAATGGAAAAAAAATTTTTTTCAAATTTTTTCATATTAAATTTAAAGAAATAAACTTAAAAAAATTATATATATTATGCAAAAATAAATAATTAAAAATAATTTATTAAATAAAAAGTAAATAATAAATACTATGATAAAATGTAAAATCAATTTTCTTTTTAATTAATATAAAGTTATAATTAATTAACATTTATTCAAATACAATTATTTAATCAAAATAAATAATAAAAAATTTGAAACATAAAAAAAAAGATAAACATTTAATTCAATTAAAAATATACAAAATAGTTTTAAAGTATATCTTTCAATTATATTAGATTTTTTAAATATAAAATTTTTTCACGCATTATATTTTTTTTATTAATTTATTTAGCGTAATCTTCGGGAATTATTAATAATTTTAAAAATAATCCAATTCAATATTTTATTGTTTATTAAAAGATTTTTTTAACATAAATAAAAGAAATATCCAATTATATCTCAAAAAAAGTTTCTTTTTTTATTTTTTTACATTGATTAACTTTTATTTTTATAAATAAATCTTTTAACTGTTAATTTTCGAATTTGGAGTTTTTTTTTGAAAAAAGAATATAAATTAAAAATTTGGAGATTTTTTTAAATATATAGATTATGAATGAAACTAAAATAATTCCAATAGATTATTTGCATTATAGTACATTAAATGCTTTGAGATTTATATTACATTTAAATAATACCATTTTATATCAAACAAAGTTTATGGAAAGAACTTTAAAAAAATTTTATTCAAAATTTCAAGAAGAAGATTCAAAAAAAGAAGAATCATTGATTATAAATTATGAAAACAACGCACAAAATAATTTTAATATTTATGAAGAATTTTTAAAACTAAAAAACTCATATAATGGTAAACATTTTTTTAAAGTTTATTATAGGCAATCAAAAAAGTATAAATATTTTTTAATTTTTTTTTAGGAATAGAAAAAGAATGTATCAAGTTGATTGTATGACAAAAAAAATAAATGTAAATTTTTTAAGATTTATGAGAGAAAATAAGAAAAAACTTGAGATTGAAAATTATATGCTAATGTTTTTTAAAAAAAATATGAAATTTACTTCAAAATCAATTATTGAAGATATGGAAAGAAAATGTCCTCAAATTAAAAGTTATTTTAACTTATTTTTGAGTTCAGAAAATTTTAAAAAAATGTTTGATACTATAGAATTGAAACATGATGATGAATATAAAAAAATATTTTTAAGTCATGTTAAAAATTATAAAAGGTTATTTGAAGATAACTTAAAAAATATACAAAATCAAAGTGATAAAAAAGTTTAAAATAATAAAAAAATGAATGAAAAAATTTTATTATTAGTTTAGTATATTTTGGGGTTTGTTTTATATTCATTTTTTGTAAATATTGAAAATAAAATAGATTATCAAAAAATAAATAATATAAAATTGTTATTATTTTTTGATTTTTATTTTTTTAAAATAAAAATATGTAGTATGAAGAGTATTTATAAAATATAAAGATTTATATGAATTGATAATAAAATAATATAATATAATTCAAATATTATTTTAATATTAATCAAATTATCATAAACTAAATTATGAGATTACTTTTCTTCAATTATAAAAAATCTTTCTCAAATTCTTCACCAAAAAATTTATTGATATTACAGGAAATATTTAACAATACCACTTTTTATTAATAAATATTTTTTATATAAAAATATTAAATATAAAATAATCTTGAACATTTAAAATGAATTCAAGAAGGCCAATATACATATTAACTAAAAAATTCATATTTAATTACAATTAAAGTAAGAAAAGCCAATTCAATCTCTAAAATAAATTTATTATTTTTAATATTTTTATACATATAAAATATTTGAACATTAATTAAATAAACTAAAAAAAAATTGCTTATTTAAATGGATAATAATAATGAAGAAAAAGAAAAAGAATTTGAAATAATGCCTAAAAATACTCCATCAAATTTAATATTTAAAGTAATAATAATTGGAGATAGTGGAGTAGGAAAAACATGTTTAAGTGAAAGAGCAACAAAAGGAATTTATAATAATATAATGACAATAACAGTCGGATTTGATTTTTATTCTTTTATAGTAAAATATAAAAAAAAAATTATTAAACTTGAAATTTGGGATACTTGTGGTCAAGAGGCTTATCGTTCTTTAATATCAAATTTTTATAAAAATTGTTATTTAGCAATTATTGTTTATTCTGTTACTAGGTAAAATAAATTTATAATTTTATCTTTTTTTTTATTTGATTTTTTAGTAAAGAATCTTTTCAATCTATTCCAGAATGGATTAGACAATGTAAAGAAAATTCAATTCCTAATATTAAATTAATTTTAATTGGAAATAAAAATGATGTTGAAGAAGAAGAGTATTTTATATTTTTTTTATTTTTATTTATTTTTATTGATTTATAGGAGAGAAGTTGATTTAAGTGAAGGAGAAAAAATGAAAGAAGATTATGATTTTGATTTATTTATGGAAACTTCTGCAAAAAATGGTTTTAATATACAAGAATTATTTTGTCAAACTGTAAAAATTATTTATGATAATTTTGAAAAAGAAAATAAAATTTCTTATGTAATTTATTTAATTTTTTAATTTACTTTTTTTAGACAATTGATAAAGATTTAATAAATGCTTTAAAAGCAGAAGAAAAAAATAATAGCAGTGGAAATTGTTGTAAAAAATAATAAAATATATTAATTTATAAAAATTTTAATAATAGTTTTATAAATTTTTAATTTATTCAGTTAAAATTAATATTATAATGTAATTAAACTGGAACAATTAAATTATCAATTTGATAATAATTTTGTAATTCTTCACTTATTTTATTTATATAATCTTCCATTTCTTTTTTAATATAATTTTCATTTTTAATATATTCATCATAATCTTTGCCAATTAAATCATAATTTGAATCATCACCAGATTCAATATGAAATAATTTTGAATTTTCAATTTCTTTTTCACCAAAAACTCCAGATTGAATATATTCTTCTTGTAATTTTTTATCATCATCTTCTCTCATATCATCATAATTATAATTAGCTAAATCAATTAATTTTTTATTAAAATCATCGATTATTGCTTTATTATTATTTTCATTAATTTGGTTATTTTTTTTTATTATTATTTTTTCTGGTTGAATATTAGTATTTATTAATTGTGATGTTGGAATTTGATTTTCTTTTATTTTTGTTCCTTCTTTTGCATATTTTTTAAATGCTTCATCTATCCATCTTTTTAATGAAGGTAATTGAGAAAATTCATTTGAATGAAAAATTTGTTCAAAATAACTATTTAATTCTGTCTGCCTTTGATTTAAGAATTTTTCATCTGTACTACCAAAGAATTTTTTTGGTGGAAATTTAGGAAAATTTTGGGATGTTGTTTCTTTTCTTAAGTTATCATGTAAGGTTTTTAAATTTGAATATCTTTCATAAAATTCAAATGTTTTATCTAAATAATTTATTTTTATTAAATATTCTACATGATCTTCTGTTTTTTTGTGATTTACTATGAATATATTATAATTTCTATTTGGTTCCATTTTTACCAATAAAAAATAATATAATAAAAAAAAATAATTTATATATATTAAAAATATACTTATGATTTTTAACTGAAGTAAAAAAAAGAATGAAAAAAAATTATTTTTTTCTTTGATAATTTAAAATTATATTTCATTTAATTTTTCGATAAAAAGTTTAATAAATTCAAATTGAAGAAATAAACTTTTAATAAATATATATAAAAAAACTTAGGAATTTTTAATGAACAACTAAATATAAAAATAATTTAATAATATATTTTCATTATCTAATAAAATATAATAAAATAATTTTTTCTTTTACTTATTTAACTATATATTATTATATATCATAAATAAATAAAAAGTTAATTTATTACATCCATCATTATGTAAAGTAAAATAATAATTTATTATTCAAAAAATTATACATTATACATAATTAAAAAAATTGAAATTTCCTATAATTATTATGTTTTTAGATATATAATTTTTAATGAAAAAAAAATTAAAATGACATTAAAATAAAATATAAAATAATAACTTAAATAATAATAAATGAAGATTGTTGTTAAAAATACAAATGCAAAAATGGAATCTTTTGAAGTACCATTATCAACATCAATAATGGATTTAAAAAATTTGTATGTAGAAAGACTAAAAACAGGAGAAAATCCAGAAGAGTTATATTTCACATATTCTGGAAATATTTTAAGAAATGATTATACTTTAGAAGAATATGGAATAAAAAAAGAATGTATTTTTTATTGTGTTTATAGAGCAATTCCTGAAGAAAAAAAATAAATATTATTTAATTTTAAAAAAAAAAGAAAAATAAAAATAAATTTTTTTTCTCCTACTTTCTATATTTTAATAATTATGATAAAAATATCTTAAATAAGGAAAAAATTAATTTTTAAATATTATCAAAGTTTTTAATTGTATAAAATCTAATGGAAAATTTTTATTTTGAATATATTAAAAATATTTAATTTAAAGTTTTATATTTTTTTAATTCTTCATAAAGATTATTTAGCCATTTTTTAGAAACATTACATTTTAATTTTTTCTTTTTTGATTGTTGATTAAAAATTTGTAGATTTTCCTTAAAATTATTTACAATTTTATCTTCGTCATTTTCATCTTTATTATCTTCATTTTTTTCAAATTTTACAATATTATTATTGATTAAAATATTATCCATATTCTGTTTTTTAATTTATTTTTTGAATTTATATTATTTTTTCTCTTTTTTTTAAGTTTTTTTAATTTTCTTTTTTATATTATCTTCTTTAAAAATAATTTTTTTAATAATTTTACAAAAAATTCTTTCTATATCATATTCAATTTATCTTATTGTATTATGAAAATCATTATATACTTTAAATCTTTTAATAAAATCATAATTTAAAAAGTCATTTTGGAAAATTTTATTAAATAAAAATAATTGAACATCTCTTTTATTAATATCAGTAATTCATTTAAAGGAATTTTCAATAAATTTTTTAATATCAAATGAAAATCTTTTAATATTTCTTAAATACAAAAAGAATAGTTAATGTAATTTTTAAAAATATCTGCTAAGATTTATAATAGAATTACTTTTTATAGAATTATATTTATTTTTATTAATTGTTTATAAGGCTCCAAGTTTTTATTTTATTAAAATATGTTTCATTGATAATAAATCTTTTATTTCTTTAATTTCAAAAATTTTAATTTTATATTTATTTATATGTTCAAATATTTTTATAGATAAATAATCCTTTATGAAAATATTATAATATGAACCTAATATTCTTGAATATTTTGAAATTTGTCTTTTTAATTTTTCAAGATTGTTATTTGATTCTTCTTTTTCTATTATTTTCTCTATCATCTTCAAATAGATTTATTTCTATTATAGTTTTATCATATATAAAAATAAAATAACTTAGTTTCTTTTAATAATAGTTCTTGATATTTTCATATTATTTCTTTTATTTTTTCTTCAGATAATTTTATTCGTTGTTTATCTTTTTTTTTCTTCTCCATTTTCATTATTATTAATTACTTTTTATATTATTTATATAAATTGAAGTTTTTTGAATTGAACTCATTTAAGTTATAAAATTTAAAAAAAATATTTGAATAAAAAAATTTAAAATTTATATTCATTCAATTAATGTTTGTGTGATTTTTTTTTAAAAAAAATTTTTTATTAGTGATTTTAAATTCATATGAAATATTTATTAATATACATTTTTAACCATATAATATTAAATATAATTTCCTATTATCAATTTATATGATGATATACAAATAATTTATTATGTTTTTTAATTTAATACAGTAGGAGCTCTAATAAATCCACTTTTCTTTTTTGATTTATTATCTATTTTATTTTTATTTGTACTTGCTTTATCATTTTCATTTTCTTTACTATCTGCATTTAATTTTCTTTCAGATTCATTTTGATTTTCATTATTATTATCAATTACAATATCTTTATATTTTGAATTATTCTCAGAACAACAAGATAACTTTTGCTATAATATATTAAAAAAAATTTACTAAAAATACTTTCAATATATCCATATATTTTATTTTCTATAATAATGTAAATAAAATATTTATAAAAAATAAAAAAATAAAATAATTATGAAAAAATGCAAAAAAAAAATTTTTTAAATACATTATGTGTGAAAATTTAAATATATAATAAAAATAAAAAATCAAAAAAAAAAAGAAAATTAAAATACCTTATAAAAAAGGTATAAAAAAAGAGAAAAAAAAAGCAAAAAAAAAAAAAAATACTTCATTTAAAAAAAAATAAAAAAAAATTACAAAATATAACTTTCAATGTTTTGAAATATTTGAAGTAACTTTTCTAACAATATCATCTCTATATTTCTTAAGTCCAACTCTAACATCACCACCTTCTTTTGCAATATTAACAAGAATAGGACACAAATCAATAAGTGCAGTATCATAAGGATCTTCTCCCCAAAAAGCTCTAATATTAATTCCATTTTCTTTTTGTAATCTAAAATTTTGTGGCATATTATCAACAATAATAATTTTATCAATTGGTCTTCCTAATCTAGTTAAATCTTTTATAAAATCATTATCATAAATAATAGTATGTTGTCTATATAATCTATAATCAAAATAAATTTTATTTTCTTCTATTGCATCAATTAATAAATCTGCATAATCTTGAGTTGCTGCTGTAAATACTATTATTTCATAATATTTTCCTAATTTTTCTAAAAATTCAAAAATTCCAGGACGAACTCTTAATACTCCTTCTGAGTCATTATTTGGATTTACTTTAAAGTGAATTATTGTTTCATCTAAATCTAATACTAAAGTGTAATTTTTTAAATTTTTTGTTTTTAAATATGGTGGAGCCACTGTGTAAAAATTTGCATTTTCTTTTAATACAACTGATGCTAAAACTGATGCATTTGGATTGTCTACTCTTAATATTTTTTCTCTGAAAAATTTATTTATGTCTTCATATGATACATCAGATATATTTTTATATAATGATACTAAATTTTCTGCTAATTGGGTATAGGGATAATTTTTTAATATCATTTTTATATCATTTGATATACAATTTGTATTATATTTTATTTTTTCTATTTGAGATAAAGGTTCTATTTTAAATGATACATATTCTGATTCATCATTTGATGATGATGCTGAATTAATTAAATCTCTTAATTTATATACCCATGAATTTGATAAATTTTCATTTGATATTTTACTTAATATATGTTCACATATTATTATTAAATTCTTGTGATTTAAATTTAAAATTGCTTTTACCATTATAAATACTTTTGTGAGTAAACTTCTATCATATGATATATCATAACATAACATTATTGATAATAATTCAAAATTAATACTTGATTGAATTATATTTGAGTCATTTCCTTTAAATGCTTTCTCAAGTTTTCTAAATAAAGAACAATTAAAATAATAATTCCACCATTCAAAACATTCATTACTCATATATTTATTTGTATTTAATGCATTTATAATTTCAGTTAATTTTTCTTCAAGAATCATTAAATCTTCAAGATTAATTGATAATGATGATTGAGTATTTGAATTAATAGGTGATTGTATTTTATTATTTAAAAATGAATTATTAATAATATTACTATTAAGCATTGTATTATTTAATTTTTCTATTTCATTATTTGAAAATTTATTATTTTTATAAGTTTGAATATTATTTGTTTTTGGTTTTGTGTATTTTCCAGGACTTCTACAATAAATATTTGGTTGTTTTTTATATTGAATTTCTTGAAATGAATTATTTAAATTTGGTGAATTTGAATAATTAATTTTATTATAATTAACTGAAGAATTATCATTATTATTTTTTGAAATTTGATTAATATTATTTTTATTATTATATTCATTTAATTTTTTATTATTAGAAGTAATAGAATTTATTGAACTTGTTGTATTAGAATTTGAATGATTAGTATAATTAATTATTGAATTATTATCATTTGAATTTGCTCTAATTCCTTTTTTAGAATAAACCAAAGCTTTTGTACTTCTTGTTCCTATATTTTGAGAAGAAAAACCAGAAGGAATTGGTTTTTGATAAGTAAGACCATAATCAAAAGATCTATCTTGTCTTTTTTGATTATCTTCAAATACCATTATTTCTTTTTCTTGTGTTTGATAATTTGGAAATGAAGATTGTTTTTTATATTCATTATAAGTATTTGAAGTTTTAATAATATCATTTTTTTCTGAAGGAATAACTGGACTAAAAATATTAAAATTTGAAATAATATTATTAATATTGTTATTATTAATATTATTATTATTAATTTTATTAATATTTGTATTAATATTATTATTATTTATGATATTGTTAATACTATTTACATTATTATTAATATTGTTATAAATGTTATTATTATTATAAATATTATTATTTATATTAAATGGTGATAATGTATTATTATTTGATGTTAAATTATTACTTAATAATGATGAACTTAATTTTGGTGTTGTTAATTTTTGATTTCTATTTTTTTCTTCTGTTCTTAATTTTGCTTCTGCTTCTTTTATTTTTTCATATTGAGATTGAATTTCTGCAAATTTTTTCCTTTGGTTTTCTTTTCTTTTCATTTCTTCTATTAATCTTTTTTGTTCTTTTAATTTTATTTCTTCTTGTTCTTTTATCTCATCTTCTCTTTTTTTCTCTTCTTCTCTTTTTTTTCTTTCTTTTTCTTTCTTTATATTTTCTAAATGTTCTAAAGCTTCTTTTTTTTTTCTTTTTTTTTTTTTATTTTTTTTTTATTTTTTTTTTTTTTTTTTTTTGCTTTTTTTTCTGATGATTTGTGATATTTTTTACCCACAGTTTTTTTATTTTTTTTTTTATATATTTTTTAATTATGTTATTCTCTTTTTTTTCGAAAGAAATAATAATGAAATAAAAGTGTTAATTTTATAAAATCATATATTAAAACAATTAAGATAATATAATAAATTTATATAAACTAATCAATGTAATAATATTAATAATTAATTCAAAGAGCGGTAAAACAAATAAAGAAGATTTTTATATAATGAATATGTTGGTGATTATCAATTAAAAATAGAATAAAATGAGTATCAAAAAAAATAACAACATATTATAAAGAATAAAAAATTTGGGATACTAATAAGAATTTTTCCTTCTTTAACAAAAATGCTTAATTAATATTATGATATATTTTTTAATTTATTTAAAAGACTTTTGATAAAATTTTAAATTATGATATGAATAAGTTTTATTAAAGGGAAAATCAGTTAAAAAGAATTTTTTTTTATTATTTATTTTAATTATAGTTATAATTGGAAATAAAAATGATTTATTAGAAGAAGTCGTTAATGGAATAGAAGTTCTAAAATATTCTCAAAATATTAATGAAATTTATATTAAAGTTCCTCTAAATATATAAAATGTTAAATATTTCTTTTGAAAAAACAATAATAACAACCTTTCTTAATATCAAAGATAAATTTCAAATTGAAATGATAAATACAAATCCAATTAAAACAAATAAAATAATATATTCTTCAAATAATTATTAGAAATAATAAACTTCTTAAAAAAATTAAAATTGATGATAAAAATAAATTTATAAATAAAAAAAAAAATAAAAATCTAAAAATAAATATATTTTGTTTATAAAAACACAAAAAATAAAAAAAATTATAATTAAAAAATAAAGAGAATGTTTTCAAACTTAATAAACTTATGTGTATGTAATCAATCATCAGATAAAAAATCATCAATAAAAGTAAATGAATCAACAACAACAATACAACCTGAAAATATAAAAGTTCCTTTTGATAACACAATTAAATCAATGGAAAAGATGGAAAATAATTTTAAATATAATAATAATTCAACTTCAAATTCTCCTTCGAACAATGAAAGAACTCAAATCACAATTCGACCTTCTAAATTTTCTAATACTGTTTCTCCTATAATAGCAAATGGAATTTTAAATAGAAATACTTTAGATAAAAATTTTATTAATGAAAAAATAAAAAAAAAATTTGGAACTTGTAAAAGTAATATGAATGATAAGTTTATTAATGAAAAAGTTGTTTTTAAAAATTTTCACGATAAAGTTGATTTAATTATTCAAGAATTTCTTATTAAAAGAACTGTAAGTGAAAGTGAAGATTCTGAACTTATTGAAATGTAACATTTATTCTTTATTATTATTTTTGTATTTAATCTATGATATTTTTAACATATGATTATGATTATGATATTTATATATATTTATAACTTTTGATTTCTTTTAAAGATTATTTTTAATCTTTTTTATATATTTAAAGTAAAAGTGAAAGGCATTTAACTTTTTTTTTATAGAATTATATTATTTATAATATATTCTTTTAGATATTAATAAATGTATATTATTTCCAAAAACTAAATAAATTAAATTTATTTTTTTTCCAAAAAAATTAAACGAATAAATTAAAAAAGAATGGATTTTATCTATTAATAAACACTGAAGAAAAATAATAAAAAAAAAATAATTTACATATATAAGTTTCTTAGATGAGTATTAAAAAGGAAACAATAATTTCAAAAGTCATTTAAATAATTCAAAAATATTAAAATAAAATAATCAAAATTATTTAAATGGTTAGAGATATAATTAAAATAATTAAATTATCCTTATTTATATGTTTGAAATAATAAAATATAAGAATATAAAAATATTTAAGTAAAACAAGAGAAACTCAAATTAAAATGTAACAATTAGAAACATATGATTTAATTAATAGGAGAAATTGTATAATATATCTATTGATATGAAAACTCAAAAATGAAGTTGATTTAAATATTTTTTCAACCTTTAAAAAATAAATTATTTTTATATTTTTTGTAAGTTATTAATTAATTTATTTTTTTTATGATTTATTTTAGTAAATAGAAAAAAAGATTTTAGAACTTATTTTTTAACAATTATAAAATTTTTAACTTTTATTAAGTCTCTTTTTAAGATTTACCTTATATTTTGTACTTTTGCGATTTAATATTTATTGTAAAAATTTTTATTTTTCTTTTGAGTTTATTATTTTTACTTTTAAAATTATTTTTATTCATTGAAATAAAAATGATTTGATTTATAATTTAATGAAAAAAGAAATACAAAATCAAATTAAAGATAAAGTAATTAATTATTTATGGAGTAGAATAAAAAAATTATCTGATTCAATTATTCAATTAGAAAAAGAAAATAATATTTTAAAATTTAATCTAATAGAAAGTTTAAAACATATTTTCTTAATAAAATCTCAATATAATATTTCAAGTCCTTTAGAAAGAGTTTTAAATAATCAAAATCAAAATATTAAAAATAAAATAAATCAATCAGTTTTAGAATCATTTTCAGAAATAAATAATTCATCATATATATCAAGTCCGAATAATGTAATTAAAAATTTTCATATAAAAATAAAAAGAGCAATGATTCCTTATAATAATAACGTTAATTA
>JAEEGK010013252.1_pt1 | contig 18612 bp, 7 predicted proteins | sample 8958771 | NCBI WGS metagenome assembly JAEEGK01 (sample SAMN16246547, study PRJNA631951) | gut metagenome | biome: gut microbiome; feature: rumen; material: SC-attached | host: Bos | place: Iran: Karaj | collected 2018-10
TTCGTGAAGGTCAACGAGGCCCGCGCCCAGAAGATCGCGAAATCGTTCGCCTACCAAGGCAATATCGTTGATTTGTGGGAATATTGCGCCGATCACGACATCCAGGTCGATCTCGGCAGCGACCAGACCTCGCTGCACAACCCGTGGGCGGGCGGCTACTATCCCGTGGGCATCTCCTTCGAGGAGGCCAAGCAGATGATGGCCGACTATCCCGAGAAATTCAAAGCCGCCGTGGAGGCCAGTCTGCGCCGCCAGGTGGCCGCCATCAACAAGCTGACGGCCAAGGGCATGTACTTCTTCGACTACGGCAACGCCTTCCTGTTGCAATCCTCCCGCGCCGGCGCCGACATCCTCAAGGAGGACGGCACGTTCCGTTATCCCTCTTACGTCCAAGACATTATGGGACCGATGTGCTTCGACTACGGTTTCGGTCCGTTCCGTTGGGTCTGCACTTCCGGCAAACCCGAGGACTTGGATGTCACCGACCACATCGCCATGGACGTGCTGAAAGAGATCAGCGAGCATGCACCCGCCGAGATTTCGCAGCAGATGCGCGACAACATCACCTGGATCAAGGGGGCCAAGGAGAACCACCTCGTCGTGGGTTCGCAAGCCCGTATCTTATACGCTGACTGTGAGGGTCGTACGAAGATCGCCGCCGAGTTCAACAAGGCGGTGCGCGACGGCAGACTTTCCGCGCCGATAGTCCTCGGTCGTGACCACCACGACGTGAGCGGCACGGATTCCCCGTTCCGCGAGACCTCCAACATCTACGACGGCAGCAGCTTCTGCGCCGACATGGCCGTGCAGAACGTCATCGGCGACGGTTTCCGCGGCGCCACGTGGGTCTCGATCCACAACGGCGGCGGCGTCGGCTGGGGCGAGGTCATCAACGGCGGCTTCGGCATGGTGCTGGACGGCAGCGACGACAGCGACCGCCGTCTGCGCTCGATGCTTTTCTGGGACGTGAACAACGGCATCTCCCGCCGCGCGTGGGCCCGCAACGACGGCGCCCTCTTCGCCATCAAGCGCGCGATGGAGGCGTGCCCCGAATTGCACGTGACGTTGCCGAATTTCGCAGATGATACGTTGATTGAAAAAATGTTCGAATAGTTAGTAGTTAGCAGTTAGTAGTTAGTAGTTGGATTCTCGCAGCGAACTGCTAACTACTAACTACTAACTGCTAACAAACCTATAGTATGATAAAGCGATATATTCTCTTTGTTTTCACTGTCGTGGCGATAGTGCTTAGCGGGTGTAAGAAGAAGCCCGCCCCGATCGTCATCACTCCTGACATTGAGAAAAACCACCTGGAGCGGAACCATATCTTCGGGAAAGTCAAATATTTGGAGACGGAGACGTTCAACTTGCAACGGGACTCCTTGTCGGTGAACGACACGGCGGATCTGAAAAGGCTGCTCGCGGCATGCGATTCGTTGTGCGATGCCCCCGACTATTCCAGTTCGATTCAGCGTTATACCTCTGACGGCTACCTGATGGAGTTCGTCAAGCACGGGCATATCGGCAACGCCTACTACCGCACCTACACCTACAACAACGAGGCGCGCATCACCGGATGGAACGAGTACGCCCATGACAGCACGTTGGTCACCCACGGGACGTACACCTACGACCGCAACGGGTTCCTCGTGGGCGAGCAGGTCTATCAGGGCGACAGCCTGGTGATGTCGTTCGCGCACACCACCGACGGCATCGGCAACGCCATCCGCACTGTACAGAGTTTCGGCAAGCTGAAGACTGTCACCGAGAGCAAGTACAACGAGCAAGGACTGGTCACGCAGATCACCGAGTACGAGCCCGACGGCAAGGTTTTCAAGACGGCCAAGATCGAGTACGACAACTACGGCGACGAGGTCAACCGGTGCGTGTACAAAGCCGGCGACCAGATGATTGAATACACCTACACGGAATACGCCCAGGACGGTCGCGTGCGCAAGGTCATCTACGAGGACAAGCTGCACCACGTCAAGGAATTCCACTACTTCTTCGACTACGACGCCCACAAAAACTGGCAGACCGAGGTCTGCGCCGTGGATGGCCGGATTGTGTATGTGAAACAACGGAAATTCGAATATTATGAATGAGGTGTTGGCTGTTGGCTGTTAGCTGTTGGCTGTTGGCTGTTCACTGGCGAGAACTTGAAAGATGTAAAGAGGGAGGACGTAGACGTAGACTTAAACTTAAACTTAAGACTTAAACTTAGAACCTAGACTTAGACTAATCACTAATCACTATTCACTAATCACTATTCACTAATCACTAATCACTAAGACAAAAAAATTTAATCACAAATAAAACGAAACAACAATGGATTTAAGCAAGATTTTATCGATCACAGGCAAAGGAGGCCTGTTCAAATTTCTCTCGAAAACCACTAACAGCTTCATCGTGGAAGGTTTGGACGATGGAAAGCGTTTTCCCGCATTCTCCAACGACGGCGTGGCCGCATTGGACAACATCGCCATCTTCACGGAAACCGACGAAGTGCCGCTTCAGACCGTTTTCCAGAACATCTACCGCAAGGAAGACGGCAAGAAGATGGAGATGCCGAAGGACAACAACGCCATCAAGGCATATTTCGCCGAAATCCTGCCCGAATACGACCGCGAAAGAGTCTATGTCTCCAACATGAAGAAGGTCTTCACCTGGTACAACATCCTCGTGGAACACAACCTCGTCGATCTGGAAGAACCGGCCACCGAGGAGAAGACCGATGAACCCACCCCAGAAAATTCTGACAATCAATAATTCTGCCGCAGTGCTAATGTAGGGCTGCCGCGCTGCAACGGAAAGGCTGCCGAACTGCGACAGCCCTACAAATCCTAACCTCCTAACCTCCTAACCTTCTAACCTTCTAACCTTTTTAACCCATTAACCTTTAACCGTTATGAGAGAAAACCGCCCTTGGATCATCTGGCTGACCATCATCGCCGTAATCTGCTTTGGATTAGGCATTTACCTCTATTATTCGTTCTTCCGGCAGTCGAAGTCGGAGTTAATCGAGGCCATTCCGACGGACGCGGTCTTCATCCTCACCTTGAACGACAACGACGGGTTTGTGAGCAGCACGTCGAAGGTGGCGCCCTACCTGAACGAGCTGCTCGTGATGGACGCGCTGCCGGCCTATGAGACCATGCGGAACAAGCTTCCCAACGGGGAGTACGACCTCTCCGTCTCGGGTCACGGCACGGACAACGGCGTCAGCGTCCTGTTCAACATGCACGCCGACAAAGCGGCCTTCAAACGGCTGCTGCGCGCCCTCAGCATAGACCCCAACAACTACACCGCTTTCGAAGGGAACCGTATTTACACCTACGGCACCAACTTCAAAAGCATGAAATTCGCCTATTTCAACCACATCATCTCCATCTCGCCGGACATCGAGGTGCTGAAACGCGCCATCGTCCAGCACGCCCATCCGAAGAACCTGTTTTCCGACAAGCAGTTCAAGGAGATGTACGAATTGACGGAAAAGAACAAAAAGCAGAACTGGCTGATCATCCAACCACAGCGTTACACCGCTTACCTGTCCTCTTTCTTGAAGGAGAGTCTTGCCAAAACAATGTCCGGAAGTTTGAAAGGGACGGACTGGACGGCGTTGCAGCTACGCTTTTCCAGCAACGAGATGTTCCTGTCCGGCTATGCGATGGTCGAAAGCCAGAACAACGAGGATTTCGAGATACAAAGCCATTTGATGACGGATGAGATGGACCTCGCCAACATCTACCCGGCAAGCGCAGACTGGTACACCCACCTGGAAATCCGCAGAGGACGGGATTTCAACCTGAAGCGGCTTTTCAAGGATCCTCAAACAATCCATGGCCTTGCGCCTGCCGAAATCGGTTATTTCTCCCTTCGCGGAGATTCCACAACCTACCGTTACGTTGCTTTAGTGCGAAACATGGGCCATGATCCACTGGAGGTTTTCTACAAGGACGCCGCCAAGGCCGACTCCGCCCGCGCTACCCATCCCGACGGCATCTACCAGACGCCGGAGCCGCCACAACCCCTGATGAAAGCCTTCGCCCCCGACTCCGCCAGCTGGTTCGTGGTAAAAGACAACGCGCTCGTCTTCGCGGAATCCAAAGAGGCGCTGAAAACATACCTCGCCAGTCTGAAATCCAATGGACCGTTAACCAAAAACAGATTGTATAATTTTGTGAATGAAGCCGTTGCGTCTTCCGCCCGAATGAATTTTGTCATCCTGAACGAGGAAAACAACCCCTTCTGGTACAACCAACTTTCCGAAAAGGGCAAAGCCAGTCATTTCGGGAAAGACCTCCGCATCTTCTCTTTCAGTCACGACGATATGGAAAACGGACAGCACCTGCTGCCCGTGAATCTGTACCTTTTGTTTTAGTGAGTAGTGAGTAGTTCGCTGTTCGTAAGCGACAAGTCTATTGACAGCGTACACTAAATTGAAAAATCATTGTTCAATCGTGTTGCGAAAGATCTAATCGCTTCACCCAATCAATACGCGCAGCGTACCCGGCAACCCTTAAAAGTCCGAATTCACCTCTAAGGTTTCGACCTTGGAGTTTTTGCCGTCGATGTAGGAAATGACCACCGGTGCGGTGCTGTGGTAGCTGCATTTCGACAGGATGATGGTGTTGTAGGCTTGTGTCACGGTGTCGGTGTCGGTTTGCCATTTGGAGTAGTCGGAGGTGTATTTCACATAGACGGGCTCGTCCTTGATGTTGTTGACCTCCTGCGTAATTTCCCCATATTTGTCGGACAGCCGCCCCTGCAGGTCGGGATAGGTGAACTGTGTGCTGAGGCTGAAGAAGACATCCACCTTATAGACGAGGTGCGTCTTGGCGGCGGAGCGGATTTCCAGTTTCACGCGCTCGCCCGCGAACGTCCCCTTCATCACCGTGTAGTTCGGTTTTGTGTGGTTGACATCCTCCACGAAGCCCTTGCCTTTCAGCTTGGAAACGAACGTGGACATGGTGCTGTTCATGCCGATACCGAGGAATTTCATCGGTTGGGTCTGCGCACTGCCGACAAGCACGGCGACGATTAGCAACAGGGTGGTATATATCTTTTTCATTTTGGCTTTTGGTTTATTGTTTAGGGTTTATGGATTGGAGGTTGGGGGTTAGGTTTAATGTAGCGTTTTTGACATGCAGGAAGGGCATTTTCACGGAGCGGGCGCCGGCGCCGTCGGTGTCGGGGCGGTCGCCGACCATGAGACATTCGGAAGGTTGCAGGGATATTTCCCGGCAGAGCTTCGCGAAGGCTTCCTTGCAGGGTTTGAGACCGCCGAGGGAGGGGGCGTCGAAAAGGAAATCCGCCCATTCGAGGCGAAACCCGATGGCCGCCAATTTCTCCTGCACGAAGCCGTAGTCGGAGAAGACGACGATCTTCTTCCCGTTCGTGCGCAGCTCCTGCATCAGGGTTCCCACCCACGGGGCGATGCGGTAGTGCTTGCGCAGAACGGCCACCATGTCGGGCATATATTCCTCGAAGTACCAGCGGCGAGCCATCTCCGGACGGTCGAAGCGGGCGAAGAAGGCGTCATAGAAGGCTTCTTCGCTCCCGAAATGCTGTCCTCGCAGCTCCTTGCGGACCTCGCGCTCGCGCTTGAGCATACGCAGCCGTCCCCGCCGCAGCGCCGCGAAGATCAGCCGCCGCGCGAGTCCGGACTTGTCGTAGAGAGTCCCATCGAGATCGAATATCACTGCCTTGTACATCACAATTCACTATTCACTATTCACTATTCACTGTTCACTGTTCACTGATCACTGATCACTGATCACTAATCACTAATCACTATTCACTAATCACTATTCACTAATCACTATTCACTAATCACTATTCACTAATCACTATTCACTAATCACTAACTCTTTGAATTTCTCATGCCTCTTCTCATCCTGCATCAGCAGTTGGAGTTTGAACTGGCCGTCGCGGGCGCCTTCGGCGATGCAGCGGGCCTTGAAGGTCTCGAACGACTCGGGGATCAGGCGGTAGGTTTCGGGAACTTTCAGGCGCAGGGAGTCGCGCTTGGTCTTGTACTCCACGTTGATGCGCATCAGAATGCGATCGACGGCTTCAGTGAACTTCTCGGCCTGCTCCTGCGTGACGCTTTGGTCGGCGAACTCGTAGTAGAACTTGTAGCCCACGATGCTCAGGTCGGCGAACCCGATGAAGAAACGGGTCTTGAGTCCGGTCTCCTCCTCGGCTTCGCGCACCGCCTCGATGAACTGCCGCTCGTGCAGCTTCTCGCCGGTGATGGTGACGATGCCGTTGACCTTCTGGATGAGGTGCACCGTCGGGGTGTTCTGGAAGTTGGGGCCGACCTCCAGCAGGTCGTTCATGTTGTAGCGGTACAGGCCCGCGAAGGTGGTCACGTAGGGACAGTAGCGTTTGCCCTGTTGCAGTTCGTGGAGCTGCAGGAACGTCGGGTTCGGGTTTTCGAGGTCGTCCTCGCTGATGAACTCGTAGTAGTGGAAATGCGGGAAGAGGACGGTGTTGACGGTGTCGTCGAGGACGAGGCCGAAGCGGCATTCGGAACTGAAATAGCCGAATTCCTGGTGCAGCGCGGTTTCCGGGAAGGAGTCCTTGAACTTGTCGAGATAGACCTTCGTGTTACCGCATTTCCAGGTGTTCAGCAGCTGGAAGTTGGGCCAGTAGTGCTTTGGCAGGACAGTGCCGTATTTGGCTTTCAGTTCGCGAAGTTCGGCGGCGCGTTTGGGGTTGGGTTTGAGGCATGCCTCCAGTTCGGCGCGGATTTCGGGATCGATGTTGAGATCCTTCTTCAACGTGCCGTTTTCGATGTCCGTCACGTAGTCGTCGTAGAACTTGTTGACGTTGTTCTGGAGTTCCACGATGGTGGAGGGGTTGGCGGTGACGATGAGGGTGACATCCTGCTCGATACCCATGCGCATGAGCACGTAATAGCGGGCGTTGTAGTCGGCGATGCTATAGACGCACTGCGGGTTGGAATAGAGCACCTTCACGAAGTTGGGGCAGTCGCGCTGGGTGACGCCGGAAACGGAGCCGAAGACGGTGCCGTCGGGGGCGTAGCCTTCGATGACCTTGCCCACGATGGAGAGGATCTTGCCGCTGAAGACTTTCGGTTTGTTCTTGATGAAATTGTAGAGCCACACCTTGGTCATCTTGCCGTAGATGTTGCTGAGGTACTCCTGGGTGATCGGGATCCACTTCGGCTCGGAGGTGGTGCCGGAGGTGGTGGCGTAGAGGACGGGCTTGCCCGGGAAGAGGATGTCGGTTTCGCCGTGTTTGTGGCGTTCCACGTAAGGGCGGAGGTCCTCGTAGTCGTTCACGGGCACCTTCTCCTGATAGCGCTTGTAGAGTTCGGTATCGTCGTGGGCTTCGAGGATGTAGGCAAAGTCATGCTCTTTCCCATAGACGGTATCCTTGGCGTATTCAAGGATATTTCGCAGGGTTTGCGCGCTGGCCTTGCGGGGATTTCGGTCAGCTTTTTTTAAATGATTATACTGAATACCACCCGCCATTCCAAGGAGGGCGTTAGCCACTAACATTCTTTTTAGTTCCATATTTGCAATTTTAATATTCTCTGACTTTGAAACGGCAAAGATAGTATTTTTTGCGGAAAGGGGAACAGGGGAATGCGGACCACCCCCTGCCCCTCCACCCCGCCCCGAGACCACCCCGCCCCTGCGGGGCACCCCTCCTAAAGGAGGGGAATTGGGGTTGCCCGGAATGGTTGGCCTTAAACCGTAAACTCTAAACTCTAAACCCTAAACTAAAAAAAGGGAGGCTCTTGCGAGTCTCCCTTGGAAGTCGTTTAAGAAGTTCCGGTTACGGGTGGACATTCTTGCGGATACAGCGGACGCTGCGCATGTCGGTCTTGTTGGAGGTTTCCTCGAGGATCGTGTCGCAGTAGTAGCTGATGAGGCAAGAGATGACCGTGCTGGTGGAGGTGAAAGCCTCGATGCCGGGAGCGTCGGCTTTCCAGAAGTGGTAGCCGGTCTTGATGTCCTCGTAGCGGTGGAGGGCGCTGTTATACCAGCCGCCGCCGCGCGCGTTGAAGCCCGTGCCGGGGTTGTCGCCTTCGTAGCCGCTCTGCCAGTATTCGGTGCTCCAATCCTTGAGTTGCGACATGCTGCCGGCATACATTTCAAGGGTATGGAAATCATCGGTGCTACCGACGGCCCAGCCAGCGGGACAGATACCCTGGACGTACTGGGTGCCGTTGTCGGCGGTGTGGAAGGTCGGGGTCGCGGTGGTGGTGCCTTCCGGAACGCCCACAGCCGTGTACCAGGTGTAGAGGTAACCGAACTTGTTCACGTTGGAGGCGTCATCACCGTAAGCATGGTGCTCGCCGACGGGTTCCTTGAGGTTCTCGGTGAACCAGCACTGGTAGCCGATACGCTTGATCGTGTAGTCATTTCCGCCGATGGTGACCGTGCCATCACACGGTGCGTATTCCACCACAACCATCTGCTCGCAGGTGGTCATCGCGCTGTCGCAGTTGTCGCGCAAGGTCCACACCACATAGTGTACGCCTTCCGTAAGCGGATTTTGCGATGCCAGGTTGTTGGTGGCCTTGGCAAGGTTGGACGTGAGCAGCGTATGGCTCGGGGTGCCGAGCAAGCTCTGCGGCACGATGGTATCGTACGTACCCTCGCGCAGGGTGATGGTGATGGGAGCCGGGCAGAAGAAGCCCGTGGTGACCGGGGTGACCTTGAGGAGGCCGTTGTTCAGCGTGACAGGGCTGTAGCTGGAGGTGACATCCGTGAAGGAACCGTCGCCGTTGTCGTGCATCACCTGCACTGTAGTGGCATCGATCACGTTGGTGTTCTCGCCCAGACAGGTCTGGGAACCGTTCACCGTGGCGGACACAGCGTCACCGTCGCCCAGCGTAGTGTTGACCGCGAAGGTGTTGTTCATCAGCGGGGTGCCGTCATAGACTTTGGTGTCGGAAGCGGCGGTGAGGGTGAGCGGGCGGGCGGTGATGCGTAAGACGACCTGGAAGGTCGGAGAGTAATTCTTTCTCACGTTCTCCGGGCCGAAGCCATTCTGCGTGGCCGTGAGGTCAGCCCACATACGGGTGAAATTGTTGTCGTTACAATAGTAGTCGCCCACTTGGAATCCGTCGGTGGTGATGGTACCGGTGGTGAACACGTCGCCGCTGACAAGTCCGTTATAGTGGAGTTGTGCGCAGGTAACCACCAGCGGGGTGCCGTCATACACCTTAGAGGAGTCGAGGGAGATGGTGAGGTTCTTCTTCGTGATCTCCTGCTTGAAGTTGTAGGTCACGTTGTAGTTGCTGATGCCGTCGGTCGTCGTGAACGGCGTTGTGATTGTCGAGGTGCCCGTCGTGCCGTTGCCCGTGTAGACAGCGACATCCTTGGCTGCACTCGTCACTACGCCGCTGGCCTTCGCACCGTTCTGCAGGCCGTCGATATGGTAACCGTTGTTCTGGCCGTTGCCCGCGTTGCTCAGCGTGCTCACGAACACCGCGCCGTCGTAGACCTTGGTGGTGTCGAGCTTGATGGTGAGGTCGCGCTTGTTAACCACGATGGTGATCTCTTGCTCCGCCGTACCGCACGAAGGCGTCGTATTGCTGGTGGCCGTCACAGTAAAGGTGTAGGTATTTGCTACCGTCGGCACACCGGAAATGGTCATCGTGGAGCTATTGTAACTCAGACCCGAAGGCAGAGCAATGGGCTCCACCACCGTAGCATTCGTGGTGGCAAGCACAATATTCGCGATGTTGTCACCGTAGGTGATGGTCTGCGTGGCAGGCGTTGCCGTGATGGTCGGGAGCGGATTGACGGTGATAGTGACTTCGTTGGAAGTCAACGTACCGCACTGTCCATCAGTCACAACCGCATGATAGCGGAATGTTCCGACCGTTGCAACAGAAGGAGTATAGGTGGCATTCGCACCGTTGCTGGGCACATCAACCCAGGTGGTTCCATTATAAGTTTGCCACTGGTAAGAGTAACCGCCTGCACCACCAGCCGCAACAGCCTCCAATTCTGTCACAGGAGAGCTGTTATGGCAATAGGTGGCATCGGAGCCAGCGGAGAGGGTGAACTCGTTGTACACCTTGATCTCGGCCACCGGGTTCACCGTGATCGGGCTCGCGCAGTTGTTGTCGGTCACCACCACATAGAACGTGCTGTCGCTGCTGTAGGTGGCCGTGCTCGGCGTGTAGGTCGCGCCCGTGGCGCCCGCTATCGCGCCGCCGTTGCCGTACCACTGGTAGCTGTAGGAGCCGCTGCCGTCAACCGTCAGGGTCAGGGCCGTGGCCTCGGCGCCCTTGCAGTAGGTCTTGTCGGGATTGCTCTCCGACACCGTGAACTCGTTGTACACCTTCACCTCAACCTCCTTGCTTCCGCCCTGCTCCGGGCAGGCGGCGTCTGAAACCACCGCCGTGTAGGTCTCGCTCGAGCCGGAGGTGGCTGTGCTCGGCGTGTAGTTGCTGGTGGTCACACCATTGTCCGTCTGGAGAGTGTTTTCGCCATTCTTCCAGACGATGTTGTAGCTTCCGGATCCGTATTGTGGAGTCTCGGTCAGCGTGACCGTCGCGCCTAAGCAGTATGTGCCTCCACCCGTGATGTCGCTCACCACCAGCGCCGGCCACACCGTCACGCTGATATCACTATTCACGGGTCCCACGATTGGCGTACCGCCGCCCGCAGGCGTGAAGGTCGGGGTAACGGTGAAGACAACCGTCTGGGCGGTGGTCTGCGTGTTCGTCAACTCTACGCTGATATTACTATTAACTGTACCACCTTCATTGCCGGTTACATTGGTCGTGTTGTTGCGGGACCATGCGTAGGTGATTGTTCCATTGGTTCCGGCAATGGAAGCGTCAAACTCAACCGTATAGGTGTTGCCGCTGCAGATGTGCGTCGCCGGCGTGGGAACAACCACCACCGTGGGCTTCACCGTCAACACCCCATTCACCGTCTCTATATTATAATATTGTGTCACTTCCTCTCCATCTAGCATGATGGTGACCGTTCCCACCACATTGTCCACCGTGCCCACATTGTGGGCGGTGCCGGTGATGGTGGTGGTGAGCTTGTCGCCGTTGGGCAGGGTAAGGGCTGTACCAGAAGTTCCGGAGATACCCGGATCGGTGGCGCTCGTCGTCACAACGAAGCCCGGATCGGTGTGGTCTGCGCCATCGTAAGTCCATTCGTGGCTGTTGGCCGTGACGATAAGATTGTCCTGGACAGTCACGTTGAAGGTGCCGGTTTTTGAGCAGCCTTCTGCACCCGTATAGGTCGCGGTGTAGATGTACTTTCCATGCAACGCGGCAGGATTGACCGTGTAACGGCAGGTGTCAGAGGTGCCGTGCGTGTGGTTGTGCGTGGCAACGGTGGTCACATCACCCGTAAGGACCTCTTCACGGGTCCACACAACTGTATAGTCGCTGAAGCTGCTCGCGAAAGCGACATCGAGGTTGAAGTTCTCATCGGTGCGATTCTTCACAATAGGCTCATTGGGGTTCAACGTCATGGTGACGCCTGGGTTAACTGTAACTGACACCTGAACAGGACCTCCAGCCTTGTTGCCCACACAAACACCGTTCGTAGGTGTCACAGAGTAAAAGACCGTCACAGGGGCGTCGGTGCAACTACTTGTGAGAACACCGCGAATGTCTACCTGGTTACTTTTAGCATCCAGACCAGTACCACCAACACATAGCGGAGGATTTGTCGGAGTGGACCAAGAATAGGTAGTACCAGCAGGAATGTTTCCGTTGACTTCATTTTGAGGTGTAATGATGAACAGGCCACCTGAACAGATTGCCGGACCGGTAATGGATGTCATGGCCAAGGTGTTGTTCAAATAGATAATCACACCATCTTCAGCTTTACATCCTTTAACATCGGTCACTGTGACATAGTAAACACCGTCATAACCGTCGCGTTGAGAGTGCAAACCTGTTGCAGTCTGACTCCCACTCGTATAGTTTCCACCTTCACCAATCCATGAATACAGATAATCTCCTTCGTTGCCACCAAAAACCTCAACGACCTTAGCTTCGCCATCACCACCATCACAGGATTCATCAGTAGAGCTAAGATCCAGATACATCCAGTCCGGTTGCGTCACCTCAAAGGTTTCGCTATCCGTACAACCCTTGTTATCCATAACACTCACCGTGTAGGTGCCAGCTTTGACATTGGAGACGGTATAGACACCCTCGCTAAGGGTGGGCGTGAAAGTTTCGCTGCCCTTCGTCACCGTGACATTGAAGTTCGTGTTGCCGCCGGTGATTGTGAAGGTGAAGACACCATTGGACTCGTCAAAACATCTAACCGGGGTTATCTCTCCCGGCACAATGGTCAGCACTGCAGGCTCCTCGACAACAATACCGGTAATCTCAAATTTACATTCGTTGGCATCTTTGACAGTTACGGTATAGTTGTTGCCCGGTGCAAGAGGAGAGAACTCTGCTTCATCCTGATACTCGCCGCCGTCCAACTTGTATCGATAGTCAGGTGTACCCTTGGATGCATTGATTTCAATAACACCGTCATTCGCACCGTTACAGGTCACATTGGTCACGATGGCGGTGGCGGTAAGTTCCGTGGTTACAGTAATCGTATAAACTGCCTCATCAAACGTGTACACCACTCCTTCTCTCGTGTATTTCGGCGTGATGGTAACCGTGGCCACCTTGACAGCATTGCTTGTGTTTGTAACTGAGAACGAAGGAATATTGTTCGTGCCAGAAGTGGGCGTCAGGCCAATTTCATCGTCATCTGCGACCATCCATCCATAGCTTACGCCTTCCGTGGTGACAAAGTTAACGGCATCCGTTGCACTTCCGCTACACACAATGACATCGGCCGGCTTGATGGTCAAGTAACCCGGTGTGACAATAAAGGTGACTTGGTTGAAGTTGGTGTTGATATTCACGAAATCCGATGCGCTGAGCGCCATCACAGTGGTACCGTAATCGGTACGGGTGGCCGTAGCCACCTCAGCTGTCTGTGCAGGCTTCGTGAAATCGTTGACGGTGTATAGGGTGGTTTCCGCATTATTAATCTTGATACTCGTCACTTCGTAGCCGTTCACGCTTTGCGCGCTTCCATTGTACGTCTTCGTGTCATGATGGCCCACAATCGTCACCACGACGTCGATTGCCGTGATGGAAAACGTGCCCGGAACAACCGTCACGTTGTAGTTCGGATTGTCTTCCGCATTCGCCGTCACCGTGATGGTGTAGTCGTTTACATTTTGACCGGGAACTCGACTCAGCGAGTACACCGGAGCAACACCATGTTCAGGAACATCAATCAAAGTAGCCGTCAACTCAGGATCCGTGGAAGGATTGTTGTCGTATGGCTTCGTCTTATTATCCGCTTTGATCGTGATGGGCGCCAGGTCAATCTTCAGCCAGCCGTCCGTCACCGGTGAAAACGTCACATTCTCGAAGTTGGGGTCGTTGTAGCTGAACTGGCCTTGAGCCAGGCCCATCGGATACGTGCCCACATTGGTCTGCGTCAAGGTCGGAGTGCCGCCCGTGCGGACCACTTTGGCGGGGTTGAACAAACTGCTCTCACTCGTGGCTGTATAGCCACTGACCGTATGCGGCTGCGCATCGTAAGTCGTCGTGTATGTATTACCGGTGATCGTGATGGCCATCGTAGCCGGGGTGATGGTCTGGAAACCATCCGTCACATTGAAGGTCACCGGAGAGAAATTCGGGTTCGTGTTGGCGAACTGGCTGGACGCGAGATTCATGTTCGTCGTACCCACAACCGTACGGGTCGCCGACGCCACACCGCTGAACGTGAAATCATTCGTGGTGTACAGCGTGGTCTCTTCGTCGTTTATCTTGATGCTCGTCACCCCGTAGCCCGTCACCGTGTGGGCGGTGCCGTCATACACATCACTGTGGTTATTACCCACAATGGTCACCGTCACAGGAGCCGGGTTCACTTTCACGTAACCGTTCGTGACATGGAACCGAACGACGAATTGGTCGATATGTTCGGAAACGGTGCTGAACATATCCTCTGTCAGATTCATAAACGTGGTTCCCACAATCGTACGAGCGGCTGTTTTGTTCGCCGTAGTCCCTATAAAAGTGATATATTCCGGCAGATAAATCTCTGAATACGGTTGTCCTGACTCATGAGTGCCTTCGATGGCGCCGATTGTATAGCCGGTCACCGATTGTTCTGTACCATTATACACGTATGTATCATTGTTTCCTATGATGTTCACAATCACGGTACCCGCTGCCACAATTTCCAGCCAACCGTCTTCCACATTGAACGTCACATTAAAGTTGTTGTCGCTGTTGGTGAACTGGTCGGCGGCAAGGCCCATGTGATAGAAGCCCACAAGCGTTCCAGACGCTGTCGCAGTGCTCGGACCCGTGACATTCGACATATTGTACAACGAACTGTTGGTGTACATCGTATAGCCGCTCACCGTCCTTTCTGTGTGATTATACTCCTTGAGGGCGGTATTACCGGTGACAATCACCTCGACATTCTTCTTGTTGATGGTCAGATAACCATCGGTCACGTTGAACATCACATTGGTGAACGCGCTGTTGGTGTTCGTGAAGTCATCAGCATCAAGTTCCATCGGGTAAGTGTTGACATTCGTGCCCGTTGCCGTGGCGGTTCCGTTGAACGTGAAGTCGGCTGCGGTGTAGGACGGCGAGCCCTCCGGCACCCAGATGTCAACGACATCAAAACCGCTTACGCTGTGTTCGCTTGCGTCATAATCCATCACCAAGGTGCGGCCCTCGATCGTCACAATCACCGTGCCGGCCGGCACAATCTGCAGCCAACCGTCGGAAACGATGTTAAAGGTGACGTTAAAATTGCCATTGGTGTTCGTGAAGGATGAGGGGACAAGGCCCATCGGATAGCTGCCATCCGCATTAGAGCCACCTCCCACGTCCGTGCCCGTAGCGACAGCCGTGGTGCAACTCACGGAAGCGACATCGTAAAGACTGTTGTCGGAGACGGCCGTGAAGCCCTCCACCGTGTGCGCTTGGCCGTCGTAGGCCTGCATGGAGGTGTTACCCGTGATGTTCACGGTCACGGGGAGCTTTGTAATCGTCAGCGTGCCCGTCGCATAAACCACATTGTAGTTGCCCTGCTCGGCATCACCGGCAGGCGTGATGGTGTAGGTGCCGACATCCTCGCCCGTTGCGCGGCTCAGCGTGTAGTGGATGACGCTCAAGGGGTCTTCATTCTTGAGGCCGCTCACCGTAGCGGTAAGCACCGGGTCGGAATGGCCATAGACTTTCGTCTTGTCATCTGCCGTCACGGTCACCGTTGCCTTGGTGATGGTCAGTTTGCCCGTGTTGTTGTACACCACATTGTAGTTGGCAAGTTCGTCGCCCGTTGCGCTGATGGGGTATTCGCCCACATCCTCGCCTTCCGTACGGGTGATTTGCAGGTGCAGCAGTGCGCGCAGCTCGTTTTCGGTGTCGCCGTTCACCATACCGGTCACCGTTGCCGTCAGCGTCGGATCAGGATCGCCATACTCCTTCGTCTTATCCACGGTGGTCACCGTCAGCGTCGCCTTGTTCACATTCACGGTACACGTTGCCGTAACAGGTTCGCAGCCAGGATTAGCGTTGGCTTGGAACGTCGCCATATAGGTTCCGACCGCCGGAGGCATGCCGGTAAGGGTGTGGTTCGTCTCGTCATACATCATCCACGTGGGCTTGTTCATTAACGTTATCCCAGTGGCATTCGTAGTGGAAATCGTGACCGTGGACATGGACTCTCCGTATGTCTTGGTTTGGGTAGTCACATTGAAAGAGAGTGTGGGGGCTTCGTTCACCGTCAGCACCGCTTCTTTCTCGGCATGAGCTTCACACGAGCCCACGGTGGCGGTGACCGTCACCGTGTAAGTGCCCGACTGCGCTGTCGTGACAGCGCTCAACGTCGGATGCTCTAATGATGAAGTGAATCCGTTCGGGCCTTCCCATGCATACGTCACGTTTCCGCTGCCGGCGCTCGGTGTCGCGCTCAAGGTGACAGCCGTTCCCTCACAAACAGGACTTTGCGGGGAGAAGGTGATGTCGCCAAGTTCGAGGGTGACGCTGGTCACCGACACGGTCGTGCTGTTGTCCGCGGTACAGCCGTTTTCGTCCGTCGCGGTCACTGAGTAGGTCATGGTGCCCGTCGCGGTCGGGGTGGCCGTGACGTTTTGTGTGTTGGCCGTTGAAGGCAGACCGTTGCCGTCACTGGTGCTCGACCACGAATAGGTTGGCGTACCTAACCCGCCGGAAGGTGTGGCGGAAAGGGTTGTGGAGGAGGTGGGACCGAGACAGATGGCCGCAGGGTTTGCCGAGGCGGTCACCGTCAGGTCTTTCGCCGGGATGGTCACCGTCACAGTCTTGCTGCTCTCCCTCTCGCAAGCGTCCTTCACAGTCACCGTCACCTGGACGTTCTGTGGGGTGGTGCTTTGCGTGTACGCGTTGTTTTCGTCTGGAGCAGGAACCTGAACCTGGCTTACAAATGTGATCGCGCCACCGCAACCGTCACTACTTGCGTCAACTACAGCATCATTGGAATTAAAATCAGGGATGGAGTACTTACAATCACCCACTGCGATGGCAGTCGGAACCGTGAAATCGCCGATGGTCGGCGCCGTCTCGTCCTTCACCGTCACCGTCTGGGTGGCCGCCTGCGCGGAGGTACAGCCGTGGCCGTCCGTCACGGACAGCGAAACCGTATAGGAGGTTTCGTTACAATCATCCGGGGCAGTCAGCATAGGGTTGTGTGTGGTCTCTGACTGTGTGTGTGAGCTCGGAGATACAGTAATTCCATTATCGCCACTCCAAGTATAGATGTAATCCCCTGTCGTGGCAGTGTTAACCATACCTGTGATCTCGGTCACACTGTTGGGACAAACCGTCTCAATAGGCGAGATGGTGGCCGCCGGCAGCGGGTATACCGTCACCGTGACAGAACCATTACCTGAGCAGCTATTGCCGTCCGTCACTGTCACCGCGTAGGTTTTGTCCCCGTCTGTGGTCGGTTGGGCGGTAGGATTTTGAATGCTTGTTGAAGTGAGACCGCCGTTGCTTGGGTTAGACCAGGAGTAGGTCATATTCCCCGAACCGCCCGTAACTGTAGCAGTAAGGGTTGTGGTCGCTCCGAGACAGATTTGGGTCGGATCGGCATTGACATCCACCTGCGGCAAAGCATTAACTTGAAGCACCCAACTGCCATTAGAAGCAGTTAAGGTTTTATTACACGTATTGTCTTTTGCCTTACGGGTGAATGTGTATGTACCATGAGTTGATGTGTAAACACTTGACGGCGTGTATGTAGCATTGGTAGCACCGTTAATAGGATTATTTCCATTAACGTACCACTGGTAGGAGATCTGGTTATCTCCGCCTGAAGCATCAGTTTCACTGCCAATCGGATTAGCAGTACCGCCTTCACAGATGGTCTGACCCGTAGTGGCAATTGCACCAGCCGTGAAAGCTGGCAATACGGTAACCGTAGCTTGAGACGTGGTTTGAATGTCTGACTGCCCGTTACAATTATCACATGAAAAATCAATGTCGTCTATAGCAAAGTCATTGCCACTATACTCGGTTTCCAAATTCTTCAATTGGATGGTAGCCGACACATTATTGCCACTATTCCACGTCACAGTATGTAGTTGCCAAGAGTTTGCTGTTGTATAGGTGAATGGAGTTGAATTTATCGCGACCCCATTTATATACACCTGCACTCTCGCTGGATTTTCAGTACCCATACCCGCCAGCTGGAAAGAAAATGTATATGTCTGATTTTGCTTCACTCGCATAGTTTGTTCCCAAAATGCTTCATCAGGATCCCAACCGCCATTTACAAGCATAAATTTAGTACCCGAATGCGCGGAAAAAACATTTGTGCCAGGCCAAGTACTTACTCCATCCTGCCAACTGGAGACAATCGCGTATCGTCTTTCCGGATTCATACAATCAGTACAGGGAGTGGTCTGGAATGCGTGCGTGCTGAAGAAACCATGATTGCCATCTTCGAAATTACCATTGAACACTTCATCATAAATTGCGGTTACTGTAATCGTATTTGCACCAACATTCAATTGCGAAGCATCAATTACAGGACTGCAAGTGTTGTCACTAAAAGCCGCTGCGGGTGTCCAAGTGTAAGAAGTGTAGTCACACGGTACGCTTAATTGTTTCGTTTCATTACGGCAAAGTGTAAAATCTTGCAAATTGATATCCGGAATCCAAATAGCGTATAGCGTGGTATTTGTTTCAAAATTCGAGGTGGAATTCGGGCCATAAAATGCCCCATGACCATTGCTCTGTGTATTCCAACCTAAAAAGCTATAGCCAGAACGGGTAGGAATCCAGCTGGATGTGGTATAGTCACCCAATCTTGTTCCATAAGTGACATTTTGTAATGTTCCAAGGTTTCCACTCCCACCAGCATAGTTAAAGGAGACGTTTGCTTTAACAATCGTATAGGTAATAACGACATATCCATCACCACCTTTACCAGCAGTGCCATCTTCACATCCGCCGCCACCGCCGCCATAATTCTCGCCATTACCTCCATTTCCCCAACTATTATTACCATTTCCTCCTTTACCCACATTATTAGAAATACCTGTTTTTCCAGCACCTCC
>JAEEGK010013255.1_pt1 | contig 18608 bp, 13 predicted proteins | sample 8958771 | NCBI WGS metagenome assembly JAEEGK01 (sample SAMN16246547, study PRJNA631951) | gut metagenome | biome: gut microbiome; feature: rumen; material: SC-attached | host: Bos | place: Iran: Karaj | collected 2018-10
CCAAGGAGCAGGAGAAGAGCCGCATCGTCGCCCTCATCCTGGTCTTCGCCGTGGTCATCTTCTTCTGGATGGCCTTCCATCAGAACGGACAGTCCCTGACCTGGTTCGCCCGCGACTACACGCAGAGCTTTGCGACGGGTGCAACCCGTATCGGATTCAACATCTGGGCCCTCGCCCTGATCGCCGCCTCGGTCTATACCCTGTTCGGCATCTTCCAGAGCGAGAAAGCCACTTCCAAGATCATCTGCGGCGGCGTGACGGCCGCTTTGTGGGCCGGTGTCCTGGCCATCCACAAGGGCCAGGCGAATCCGCTGGAGATCTTCCCGCAGGAGTTCCAGCAGTTCAACCCGTTCTTCGTCGTTGCCCTGACGCCCATTTCGATGGCCATCTTCAGCGCGCTGGCGAGCAAGAAAGATGCGGCACATCCCGCCGGCCGTGAGCCTTCCGCCCCGATGAAGATCGGGCTCGGCATGTTCGTCGCCGCCCTGGGCTACCTCATCATGGTATTCGCCTCCCGCGGACAGGCCTCCCCGGCCGCGCTCGCCGGCACCGTCTCCCCGGATCCGGTGGTCCCTGCCTACCTGATCGGCACCTACCTCGTCCTGACCTTCGCCGAACTGCTCCTGAGCCCGATGGGCATCTCCTTCGTCACCAAGGTCGCCCCGCCGCGCCTGAAGGGTCTGATGATGGGTCTCTGGTTCGCGTCGACCGCCGTCGGCAACTACCTCAGTTCCATCCCCGGCCTTCTCTGGGAGCGCGTCCCCCTCTGGGCCAACTGGGCCATCCTGATGGCGCTCTGCGTCCTCGCAGGCCTCATCATGTTCGCGATGCTCCGCAAGATCAACGCGGCCACGGCTGAATAACGGAGAGTTCCGGCCTTGCCCCGCATGTATATCATATCCGGCTGCAACGGCTCCGGAAAGACGACGGCGTCCTATACGCTGCTCCCGGAGCTGCTGGACTGCAGCGAGTTCGTGAATTCGGACGAGTTCGCGAAGAGCCTGGCGCCGTTCCATCCGGAGACGGCGTACATCACGGCCAGCCGGTACATGCTCAAGAAACTGCGTTACCTGTTCACCCGGCGCGAGGACTTCTGCATCGAGACCACCCTCGCCACCCGGTCCCTGCTCAAGACGGTCAAGATGGCCCAGGACCAGGGCTATTTCGTCACCGTGGTCTACCTGTGGCTGAACAATCCGGAAATCGCCGTCAGGCGGGTGGCCGCCCGGGTGGAAGCCGGGGGGCACGACGTCCCTCCCGACGTCATCCGGCGGCGGTACTACACCGGCCTGGAGTATTTCTTCGAGCTCTACTCCCCTGTCTGCGACAAGTGGATGCTCGTGGACAACAGCGACAATGATTTCCGCATTGTCGCAGAAGGGACGCGGAAAGGAATGACCGTCCGGGACCTCGCCCTCTATCAACAGATCAAAGAAACGCATGATTCACCCTAAGCGACACTACCTGGATCTGTTCCAGGTCGGGGAATCACAGCTGGACTCGCTTGTCGCCGAAGCCTTGCGGCACGGCGGAGACTACTGTGACCTCTATTTCGACAACACGACCCTGGGGACCCTTACCCTCCGGGACGGCATCGTCAGCGCCGGCAGCCGTCATATCGACTACGGCGTGGGCATCCGTGTCCTCTGCGGAGAGAAGACGGGCTACGCCTATTCGGAAAGCACGGCCATGCCCGACATGCTCGCATCCGCCCGGGCCGCCTCGGCCATCGCCGACGGCACGTCCGCCTTTTACGAGCATTCCGTCCGGGCCGAGGCCAACGGATCCCGGACGGTCGGACGCCGTTTCTGCGGCGAACCCAACCCTGCCGCCGACCGCTACCCCGTACAGGTCCATTGGCGGGACACGGAAGCATCCTCCCTCATCCCCTTCCTCCAGAAGCTGGAAAACGCCGTTCAGGCACGGGACAGCCGCATCGTCAAAATCATCGCGGTACTGTCCTGGCAAGTTTCGGATATCCTGATGTACAACTCCCTGAGGGAACTCAAGTACGAGACGAGGCCGATGTGCGTCGTCGGCCTTACCGCCATTTTCCAGCAGGACGGGAAGACGGAGAACAAGAGTGTCTCCCGGGGCTTCCGCGCCGGCGTGGAAATGCTGTCCGACAGCCTGATCGAAGAAATGGCCGCCCAGGTGGTCAAGGGCGTGGACGACCGCTTCGCCGCCCGGCGGCCGAAGGGCGGGCAGATGCCCGTCGTGATGGGCGCCGGCGCCTCCGGCATCCTGCTCCACGAAGCCATGGGCCATGCGTTCGAAGCCGACTTCAACCGCAAGGGAACTTCCATCTTTTCCGACCGGATGGGGCAGCGGATCTGTGCAGAGGGCATCCAGATCATTGACGACGGCACCATCCGGGGAGACCGCGGCAGTCTCAATTTCGACGACGAAGGCGTCCCCGCGCAGAAGACCTACATGGTCGAGGACGGCATCCTGACCTCCTACCTGCACGACCGGATCAGCGCCCGTCATTACGGCGTGTCCCCTACCGGGAACGGCCGCCGAGAGTCCTTCCGCTACGCCCCGCTCCCCCGGATGCGGTCCACCTACATGGAAAGCGGAAACGCCGATCCGGCCGACATCATCGCCTCCGTCCGGAAAGGCGTCTATGTGGACGAGTTCTCGAACGGCCAGGTCAAGATCGGGGAAGGTGACTTCACTTTCTTCGTCAAGAGCGGCTTTCTCATTGAAGACGGGCGCCTGACGGCCCCTGTAAAGGATATCAACATTATCGGCAACGGTCCGGAAGCCCTGCGGGACATCGTCGCCGTAGGCAATGACCTCGTCATCGACCCCGGCGCCTGGACCTGCGGGAAAGAGCAGAGCGTACCCGTCTCCTGCGGCATTCCGACCGTGCTAGTCAAAAACCTGACCGTAGGAGGGGAATAAGATGCTGACTGAACAGGAAATCGCCCTGGCCAGGGCATCCATGGAATACGCGCTCGAAAATGGAGCGCAGAAGGTTCGCGTCACGCTGAACAAGACCCTGATGGAACTGTTCGGGATGCTGAACGGTGAATTGGACAAGGTCACCCACGCCCTGGACCGGAGCTTGCAGGTGTCGCTCTTCGTGGACGGCCGGTTCGGGAGTTTCTCCTCCAACCGGCTGGAAGAAGAGGGCCTGAAGGCCTTCATCCGCGGTGCCATCGACACGGTCCGGACCCTGGAGCCGGACGCCGCCCGCGACCTGCCCGACCCGTCCCGCACGGCAAAGGACGCCCTTACCGGCCGGGAACTGGACCTCTACGATCCGGCCTACGAAGGATTGACGGCCGAAAAGCGACGGGAGCTGGCCTTCGGTACGTCTTTGTGGAAGCGGAAAGCGGAACTGGAGAAAGGCTTTACCCTGACTTCCGAGGAAGGCGAGTATTCCGACAGCCTTTTCGACAGCGTGGTCATGGACTCGAACGGCCTGTATGCGCGGCATACGGAAACATCCTTTGAAATCGGTTTCGAAGTCACGGTGGAAGACCCGGACGGGAACCGGTACTCCAGCTACTGGTGGGACGCGACTCCCCGGCTGGAGCAGATACTCCCGTCTTTGGAAACCTGCAGCGAAACGGCCGTCCGCAGGGCGGCCGGACAGATCGGCCCGAAGGACCATCCCGGCGGAAAATGCAACATCGTGGTGGACACCGGCTGCGCGTCCAAACTGCTGACGCCTATCCTCAATGCCCTCAATGGCTATTCCATCCAGCAGAAGAACTCCTTCCTGACGGACAAGGCCGGTCAGCGTGTGTTCCCGGAACAATTGACCATCCTCGACTGCCCCCGCACCAAAGGAGAGACGGGATCCCGCCTCTACGACAGCGAAGGAGTCGCGACGCAGGAGTTTCCCATAATCGACAAGGGGGTCGTCACCCGCTATTTCGTGAACACCTACATTTCCGGGAAGACCGGTATGGACCCGACTGTCGAAGACGCCACCCGCCCGAAAGTCGTTCCTTTCGGCGGCTGCAAGACGCGGGACGACCTTCTGAGAAAGATCGGGAACGGCATCCTCGTCACCGGATTCAACGGAGGCAACTCCAATTCTTCCACGGGTGACTTCTCCTACGGAATCGAAGGATTCGCCTTCGAGAACGGGCAGATCACCCATCCGGTCCGGGAAATGCTGGTCACGGGCAACTTCATCGACCTGTGGAACCACCTCGTCGCGACGGCCGACGACGCCCGTTTGTGTATGTCGAAATTAATACCGACCTTAGCCTTCGAAAAAATCGACTGCAACGCATGAAAATCGAAAATAATAAAGTAGTGGCCGTTTCCTACGATCTGGAAGCGGACGGCAAAGTCGTGGAGAGCACGACGCCGGAGGAGCCCATGGACTACATCCAGGGCATGCACATGCTCATTCCCGCCTTCGAGGCCGCCCTTGAGGGCCTGGAAGAGGATGCGCCTTTCGCTTTTACCATCGCGCCCGAGAACGCATACGGTCCCTATGACGAGAAACAGCGGATAGACCTGCCGAAGAGCGCCTTTACCATCCAGGGCGAGATCCGCGAGGAACTGATGGAGGTCGGCCGCGTCCTGCCGATGGTCGGCCGGGACGGCAACGTGGTTTACGCCACCGTCACGGAAGTGAAAGACGACGCCGTGACCATGGATTTCAACCACCCGATGGCCGGAAAGACCCTCACCTTCCGGGGAAAGGTCGTTTCCGTACGCGACGCCACTGAAAAAGAACTCACGGAAGGCCTTCACGGGGAATTCCTCCCGCCGGAGGAGCATCACTGCTGCCATGGCAAGGGCAAAGGCCACTGCCATCACCATGACCACGGCGAAGGCTGCGAACACGGACATGGTGATGGAGAATGCTGCGGACATGGACATGGAGACGGCGAATGCTGCGGGCATGGTCATTGCCATCACGACGAGGCGTAAATGAAAACAGCCGTCGTCATACTGAACTGGAACACGAAGGACTACCTGCGAAAGTTTCTTCCGGGGCTGATCGCCTCCACGGAAGGATTGGACGCGGAAGTCATCGTGGCGGACAGTGCTTCGACGGACGGCTCCCTGGATGTCCTTTCCCGGGAGTTCCCGGGGATCCGGCAGATTCCGCTGGATAAGAATTACGGTTTCACCGGCGGCTACAACCGCGCTCTCGCGCAGGTGGATGCTGATTATTTCGTCCTCATCAACTCCGATATCGAAGTCACTCCGGACTGGCTGAAACCCCTCGTCGCCTGGATGGATGCCCATCCCAAATGCGGTGCCTGCGGCCCCAAACTCCTTTCCTGGCGTGCACGCGATACCTTCGAATACGCCGGAGCGGCGGGCGGTCTGCTGGACCGCTACGGCTATCCTTTTTGCCGGGGCCGCGCCTTGCAGGTCGTTGAGAAGGACGAGGGGCAGTATGACTCCCCTGCCGATGTATTCTGGATCTCGGGCGCCTGCCTGATGGTCCGGAGCAAGTTATGGAAACGGCTCGGGGGCCTGGACGACCGCTTCTTCGCCCACATGGAGGAAATCGACCTGTGCTGGCGGATGCAGCTGGCCGGGTACCAGGTCACCGTCGTTCCCGGATCCGTCGTGTACCACATCGGCGGCGGCACGCTTCCGAACGAATCTCCTTTCAAGCTCCGGCTCAACTACCGGAACAACCTCCTTCTTTTGGAGAACAACCTGGCCAAGACCTTCCGGACACAGGGGTACAGCGTGGAAGGCGCACTGGGCAAAGCACGCCGACGCATCCTCGTCCGGATGCTGATGGACGGCGCCTCCGCCTGCGTTTACCTGGTGACCAAGAAATGGGCTTCGTACAAAGCCGTTGTCAAGGCGCACGCCGAATACTGGAAACTGCGGCGCAAACCTTCACCGGATGAAGTCGCGTCGCAGCAGAAAGAAGTCACCATCCACGGTTGGTATCCCAAGTGGATGGTTCCCCGCGCCCTTTCGGGCAAAAAGATCAGATTCCCCTAGATTACTTGGTCGGTCTTCCGTAACCCTCCGCCGTGGCTCGCTGGGCCATTCTCCGGATACGGGTTTCCGTGTCAGGATGGGAGGAGAACAGCTTCTGTACGGCGCTTGCCTGGGAGCCGGATCCAGCGGCTACTTTCTGAAGCTTTTCAAACGACATGGCCATACCCCACGGGTTCTTTCCTGCCGCCTTGAGGAATTCATAGCCGAAATCATCGGCCTGGCTCTCCTGTTTCTTGGAGTACTGGGCGTTCAGGATGGCATTGCCGATGGCGCCGAGCTGGGAATCGGTGAGGACGGCCGCCGTCTCGCTGGTGGAAGCCAGCCCCTCCAGGGCGGCGCTCGTCAGGAGCGAGGTCCGCATCTCTTTCTTGGTGTGCTTGAGGGCGACATGGCCGATTTCATGGCCGATCACGCCCAGAAGTTCGTTATCCGACATCACGTCCATGATGCCGGTATAGACACGTACGCTGCCGTCGGCACAGGCAAAGGCGTTCACCTGATCCTCCTGATAGACCTTGAAGTTCAGCGGAACGCCATCCACCGCATTCAAGCCCTTGGTCAGTTCACGGAGGCGCTTCGTGTAGGCGTTGCTTTCGGGCAGCACCTTGCTCTGGGCGTCCAGCTGGACGATGTACTGGTGGACATAGGCCTGCACCTGCTCGTCAGTCAGGGACAGCGCCTGCGCGGCGATCATCCCGCCCTGGAGGGCACGCGCCGCATTGAAGGTTTCGGAGCAGGAGACGAGCACCAGCACGCCCGCTGCAAAGGCAAGGAGTCGTTTCATCATATCGCAAATATAATCAATTTTCACAATTTTGCTTATCTTTGTGATTGTTAATTAGGATTGACGTATGAAGATCATCATCGAAGGGGCCGGCCAGGTGGGTTCCCACCTGGCGAAGATGCTCAGCCACGAAGGCGGGGACATCACCGTCATAGACGACAACGAGGCGCGGCTCCAGCGGCTGGCCTCCTCGGCTGACGTCGTCACCATCGTCGGAGACCCGTCTTCCATCAAGGTTTTGCGGGACGCCGGCTGTGCGAAAGCGGACCTCTTCATCTCCGTCAATCCGTCCACCTCCCAGACCGTGAACATCGTCAGCGCCCTGCTGGCGAAGCGGCTGGGATCGAAACGCGTCATCGCACGTATCGACGACGAGGCCTACCTCCTCCCCGAGAACAAGCTGATGTTCAAGGACATGGGCATCGACATGCTGTTCTATCCCGAGAAGATCGCCAGTGACGAAATCATCGACCTGCTCAAGCACACGGCTTCCACGGATTCCATGGACTTCGCCCGCGGCAAACTCCAGCTCGTGGTGTTCCGCCTGGACGACGACGCTCCCATCCTGGACATGAAGGTCGCCGAATTCACGGCCGCGATGACGGCCGCGTCGTCACAAGCCCAGCTCCGCATCATCGCCATCGCCCGCAAGGGCGAGACCATCATTCCGAAATTCGACACCCGCTTCGCCTACAACGACCACCTGTACATCATCGCCAAGCGGGAAGGCGTTCCGGCCATCTTGAAGTACCTGGGCAAGGACAACATCGAGGTGGACAAGGTCATGATCCTGGGCGGCAGCGAAATCGGCGAAATGGTGGCGGGCCAGCTCCTGAAGCAGCAGCTGGACGCCGTGAAGATCATCGACATCGACAAACAGCGCTGCCGGGAACTCACCGAGAAACTGCCTTCCAACGTACTGGTCGCGAACGGAGATGCCCGCAACTCCGATTTCCTGGTGGAGGAAGGCATCCGCGACTACGACGCCCTGGTGGCCTGTACCGGCAACGACGAGGCGAACATCCTCTCCTGCGTGGTGGCAAAAAAATTCGGCGTCACCCGCACCATCGCCCAGGTGGAGAACCTGGAATACCTGCGCCTGGCCGAGGACATGGGCGTGGACGCCGTCATCAACAAGAAACTCATCACGGCCTCCCGCATCTTCAAGTTCACCCTGTCCGACAAGGTGCGCTTCGTCCGCTACATGAGCGGAACGGATGCCGAGGTGCTGGAATATACGGTCGCCCCGAATGCCTTGATCACCAAGGGCGCCCTGAAGGACATCGCCTTCCCGCGCAACGCCATTATCGGCGGCGTCATCCGCGGCAGCGAATCCTTCATCGCCGTCGGCGACACCCGCATCGAGCCATACGACCGGATCGCCGTCTTCGCCCTTCCGGAAGCCGTCAAGGAAGTGGACCGGTTCTTCAAATAGCGGCGCAGCCGTCAGCGGCCGTCCGCCAGGAATGAGGCCTGGACCGGACCGATGCGGCGGTATCCGTCTTCGTTCATGTGGAGCTTGTCCTTCACATAGAACAAATCCACATTGAATTCATTGATGCCCTGGAGGTTGAACTGGTCCAGGACCGGGATGCCGTAATAGGCGCAGCAGGCTTTCTGCCCTTCGATGTAATCGGCGAAGGTCTTTCCGGTCTTGTTGGGCTGGTCCGAGAAGGGGTTGTGACCGGCGTCGGCCCCGAAGAAACGGAGGGATGTGAAGAAATAGATCTCGGCCTTCGGATTCTTCTCCAGGATCGTCTTGATGCAATAGTTGATTCCACCGCACTGGGTGGTCAGCTTGCTCTTGTCGTAGCCGTCCAGGGCCGTGTAATCCTTCCAAGTGCCGCATTCCCGGCTGTTAGTATAATCGTTGGTCGATGCCCACAGCACATAGACATCATAGACGCCGGCCTCCTCGACCTGCTTCTGGAGCGTATAGCCCTGCATGGAAGAGAAACCGGCCCCGCCAACGCCGTAGGTGGTCACCTCGGCGTTCAGCAGGTCCGCCCACATCTGTTTCGCCGCATCGGATTCCTTGTTCACGGAGAGGGAACCGCCGAACACGGCGATGGTCTTTCCGTAATTCTTGTGTCCCTTGTACGGACTGTCCTTGACAGCCTTCTTGTCCGGAACGAGGTGATGCTCCTCCGGCTTCGGTTTCCCGGTCAGGCGCCGCTGCGCCGCTACGGCCTGCAGTTCCTCCCGGGCTGCGGCGAAGTCCTCCAGGTATTCCGGACAGGTCTGTAGCCGGGCGAAAGTAGCCGAAGACAGGAGTTTGGATGCATCGACGTCACTCTGCCAGTGATAGCCGGCGATGACGCGGCTCTGCCCCCATTCGTAACCGGCCTTGAGAAGGGTGTCCTGCCGTTCGGGATTGAGTTCCGCCAGGACGAGGGCCATGCCCCAGCCGCGGACCGTGTGGCCGGAAGGATAGGATCCGCTCCGGCGGGAACCTTCCTCTTCCCCGGGAATCAGGGTCCCTTCCCGATAGAACACATACGGACGCAGGCGCATATAGGCGGCCTTGGGGCCGGTGGCGCCGAGCCGGAAGGTCCGGATGCTCCGGTCCAGGAGCCGCATCGTCTTCGGAGTCGTCTCCTTCGAGAGTTTCAGGCCGAAGGCACCGCTGAACATCGCGGCCATGGAGTCCACATTCGTCGTCGCTTCCCGGACGGCACGGATTCCGCGGGCACCCTCCCGCTGGGTCTTGCCCCAACGGTACTGGGACTCGTCATACGCGAACTGGGGCGTTCCCTCCTCCGGCGGCGGCGGAAGGAAGACGACGGCATCCGGAATATCCTTGGCTTCCAAATAGGGCCTCACCCGCTGGGGAACCTGCGGCATCTGGGCGGAAACTGTCCAGGAAAGGGCAAGTCCTGCCACCAGGACCAGCCGGAGTCTCAAAAAACGCGTTTTCATATAGATCGGTTACAACAAATTCAGGAAGATCGTGACGACGGCCGTATTGATCAGGTCCACGAACATCGCGCCGATGATGGGGACGATCACGAAGGGACGGACCGCGTGGCGATACTTGAAGCAGACGGCGGACATGTTCGCCATGGCATTGGGCGTGGCTCCGAGCCCGAATCCGCACAGGCCGCTTACCAGCACGGCGCTGTCATAATCCTTTCCCAGCAAAGGGAAAGCGACGAAGGATGCATACAGGGCCATGAGCGCCACCTGGGCGACCAGGATGACGGACAACGGCAGGGCCATCGAGGCAAGTTCCCAGAGACGGAGCGTGGACATCGCCATGCCGAGGAACAGGGACAGGCAGATGTCGCCGAGCGAAAGGATCTTCCCCAGATTCAGGAAACCGGACCATCTCGGAACGGCGCCCAACACGTTCCGGAGCAGGGCGGCCGCGATGAGCGAGCCGAAATAAGTAGGAAAGGTAACGCCGGTGCGTTTCAGCAGCGCGCTCACGCAGGCGCCGAGGGCCATCGCCAGGAAAAGCTGGCAGACGGCCATCGTATAGCCCCGGAAGGAGCTTTCCTCCGAATGGGCGTATTCCGAGCGGGACGTGTCGGAAGCCTCACTGGCCTCGATGCCCGTCATGACGTCGTTGGAACGGGATTCCTCGGCGAGATGCCGCCGGCGGATCAGCCGTTCACCCAAAGGGCCGCCGAGGAGGGAGCCTGCCACCAGGCCGAAAGTGGCTGCCGCCATCGTGATGGAGCCGGCGCCGGCAAGGCCCATCTCCTCGAGAAGCGGGGCAAAACCGCCCGAGGTGCCATGCCCGCCGCTCATCGGGATGGACCCGGACGCCATACCCAGCAAGGGACTGAGTCCCATGCCTTTCGCGATACCCACGGAAAGCAGGTTTTGCATGACAATCAGGATGGCGACCAGAAGAATCATCACGAGCAGCGGCTTTCCGCCCTGACGGAGCATCTTCAGGTCGCACTGATAGCCCACGGCCGTGAAGAAGACCATCATGCACAAGTCTTTGATGGTTCCGTCGAAGACGCATTCGACACCGAGCCCGTACAGGGCGAGGGTCAGAAGCGAGACGACCAGGCCGCCCGAGACCGGGGCGGGAATACAGAAACGTTTCAGGAAGGAGATGTGGCGGGTAAAGAAAAACCCCAGAAGCAGGGCGAGCACGCCTACTCCCGCGCTTTGGTACATATCCAGGGCCACTATATGCGTCATTCCAGTCACAAATTTAAAAAATATCCATCAAAAATGCGTAATTTTGTCTTTGATATGGCTTACGAACAGATTCTCGTCCGCATCACCGGCAAGGACCGGATCGGACTCACTGCCGCCTTCATGGAAATCCTCGCCCGCTACGACGCCCAGATCCTGGACATCGGCCAGGCCGACATCCATTCGACCCTTTCGCTGGGCATCCTCATCCGGATCGACGAGCAGCATTCCGGCCAGGTCATGAAGGAACTCCTCTTCAAGGCTACGGAACTGGGCGTGCAGATCGGATTCGAACCGGTTCCCGACGATGAATACGAGGAATGGGCCGGCCGCCAGGGGCGTACGCGCTATATCCTCACCGTCATCGGCCGGAGCCTGTCCGCTTCGCAGATCGAGGCGGCTGCCCGGATCATCGCGGACCAGGGCTTGGACATTGACTCCATCAAGCGTCTGACCGGCCGCCTGAGCATCGCCCATCCGGAGCGGAACACCCGCTCCTGCATCGAATTCTCCCTCCGGGGCAACCCGAAGGACAAGCAGGTGATGCAGAAGGACCTGATGCATCTGTCCACGGAAATGGGGATGGACTTCTCCCTCCAGCGGGACGACATGTTCCGCCGGATGCGCCGGCTCATCTGCTTCGACATGGACTCCACCCTGATCCAGACCGAATGCATCGACGAACTGGCCGAGCGCAACGGCGTCGGGGCCGAAGTCCGGGCCATCACCGAGTCCGCGATGCGCGGGGAAATCGATTTCAAGGAGAGTTTCACCCGGCGCGTGGCGCTGCTCAAGGGCCTGGATGTCAGCGTCATGCAGGACATCGCGGAGAAACTGCCCATTACCGAGGGTGCCGACCGCCTGATGTCGGTTCTCAAGACCTACGGTTACAAGATCGCCATCCTCAGCGGCGGTTTCACTTTCTTCGGGGAATACCTGCGACAGCGGTTCGGCGTGGATTATGTCTATGCGAACGAGCTTGAGATCGGCGAGGATGGCAAGCTCACCGGCCGCTACCTGGGCGAAATCGTGGACGGCCGCCGGAAGGCGGACCTGCTGAAACTCATCGCCCAGACCGAGCGGGTGAACCTCGCCCAGACCATCGCCGTGGGCGACGGGGCGAACGACCTGCCGATGCTCGGCGAGGCGGGCCTCGGCATCGCCTTCCATGCGAAGCCGCGCGTGGTCGCCAACGCCCGTCAGTCCATCAATACCATCGGCCTGGACGGCGTCCTGTACTTCCTGGGCTTCAAGGACAGCAACCTCGGAGAACAAGGGAAGATGTAGTCTTATGCGACTTAGACTTCCGGCTATCTTCACTTTCCTGCTGGTGACATCGCTCCTGCGGGCGCAGCAGACGCATGTGGACGAGGTGTCTGTCGACACCCGCGCCACTTTCCATCAGCAGACGACGGACGGGGTCTATGACTCCCACTTCCAGGGCGACTACCTGAACCTGCACATCAAAGGGCAGCTCACGGACAACCTGACCTTCCGCGTCCGGCAGCGTCTTAACAAGAAGATCGACGAGAAGAACCCCTTCAATGCCACGGACTTCCTGTGGCTCAAATGGCAGGCCGCTCCGAAATGGGCCTTCACGGCCGGCAAGCAGGCCATCCTCATCGGCGGCTACGAAATCGATTCGCCGCCCATCGACGTGTATTACTACGGCGCTTTCAGCAGCCGGCTGTACCAGTACTATGCCTTCGGGGCGACGGCTACTTTTTCCCCAGCCCCCGGGCAGGACATCTCGGTCCAGTTCTGTCCCTCCCCCATCTCACCCGGCACGCAGGACGCCTATTCTTACAACCTGTACTGGAGCGGACACATCGGGAAGGTCTGGAAAACCACCTGGAGCTACAACTACGTGGAGGACGAACTTCACCGGAAGATGAACTGGATCGTGCTGGGCAACAAGTTCTTCCTGGGGAATCTCGTCGTGGACGTCGACTGCATCGACCGGGTCGCCTTCGGCCAGCCCCGGTTCTTCTCGGACTGGACGGTCATCGGAAAGGCCATCTGGACCATCGGGAAATGGAACCTGTGCACCAAGGTGGGCTATGAACAGAACGCGGCGGAGAATATCGCCCCGGACGGCATCTCCTACGACCTCGTCCTCCCGGCCGGCAACGACTACCTGTACGGCGGGGCCGGCGTAGAGTTCTTCCCGCTCGGGAACGACCTTCTACGCCTTCACGCCGTCTATTTCCGGGACAATCACGACCGGGTGAACAACTTCGACATCGGCATCACCTGGCGGTTCGACATCTACAAGCGGTAGGCCTGCTTACAGCCGAAAGGCGGTTTCCTTGAATATTTCGGAAACGGTCGGGTGCGGGAAGACGACCTTCTTGAGCTCGTCGACGGTCATGCCCTGCTCAATCGCGATGCAGGCGCTGTGGATCATTTCGGAGCAGGGATTTCCCAACATGTGGACACCCAGCACTCTGTGGTCCTTTGCATCGGCGATGACTTTGCACAGGCCTTCCCCACGTTCATTTTCAGCAACGAAACGGCCTGCATAGGCCATCGGCAGTTTCGCAACGACATACTCCAGACCCTTCTTCTCCGCTTCGGCCTCGGTAAGGCCGGCGCCGGCCACTTCCGGGTTCGTGTACACTACACCCGGAATGGCGTCGTAATGCATCCGGTCTTCCTTGCCCAGGATGTCGTTCACAGCCACTTCGCCCTCACGGGAAGCGGTGTGGGCCAGCATCGAGAAACCGGTCACGTCGCCCGCCGCGTACACATTCGGGACATTGGTACGCATCTTTTCATCGACCTTGATCCCATAGGGTCGGCCCGCAGGATTCAGGGCGAGTTCCACGCCGATGTTTTCCAGGCCGATGCCCTGGAAACTGGCCCTGCGGCCTACGGAAACGAGAATCTTGTCACCCGTGGCCCGGCAGGTGTTCCCCTCCGGGTCCTCATAGACCACATCGTTGCCCTCGACCGCGACCACCTTGCAGCTGAGATGGAACTCCACGCCCTTCTTCGCATACTGGGCCTGGAGCATGGCGCTGATTTCATCGTCCATCGGCCCCAGGATCTTCGGGAGCATCTCCACCACCGTCACCTTCGTGCCGATGGAATTGAAGAAGCTCGCGAACTCCATGCCGATGACGCCCCCTCCGATGACGACCAGCGACGCCGGGCATTCTTCCAGCGCGAGGATTTCGCGGTTGGTGACCACCACGCCGCCGAGACCTTCGCGAAGGCCGGGGATGGGCGGGACAGCGGCCTCGGAGCCCGTGCAAATCAGCAGGTTGCGGGCCTCATAGGTCGATTCGCCACTGGCAATGACAAAGCCTTCGGTGCCACGGCCTTGGATGACAGCCTCTTCCTTGACGACTTCCACCTGCGCATCCCGCATCTGAACCTTCACACCGCCGACGAGTTTTTTGACCACTTTCTGCTTGCGCTTGAAAATGGCGCCGAAATCGACTGAGGAGCCCTCGACATTTACGCCGTACTTGTCGGCGTGACGGGCATAATCAAAAACCTTGGCGCTGTAAAGGAGCGTCTTGGTTGGGATGCATCCTTCGTTCAGGCAGACACCGCCCAGCTCCCTTTTTTCGAAAAGGATGACGGACAGGCCGGCGCTTCCGGCGCGTTCCGCGGCCACATAGCCGCCGGGGCCTCCCCCGATGATCGCAAGATCGTACATAGTGTTATCGTTTAAGTTACAGGGTCATTACTTGACGGGACGGATGCGGACAGTCCGCTCGTACATGGCCGGATAGGCGCGGTAGGCGCCCAGGATGCCCCGGGCGGTGTCGCCCACGCCGGAAGTGGCGTAGTCCAGATTGAGCGTAATGTCGCCGCCCCGCCGCAGGTCGAACTGGTAAACAGCCTTGGTCAGATTGTCCGTCGTGCAGTCATAGGCGTTGAAGGCGAAGGGCTGGTCCATGGAGAATTCCAGGCCGCATCCGGAGGCGTCCGTCATCCGCACCCAGCGCGTGTCCGTCCGCAGGCCGTAGTCCTGCGGCATCAGATAGGGTTCATACATAGACGCCACATCGGTATGCCAGATGCCCAGCCGGTAGCCGCTCTTGCGGTCCGGATAGGAGGCCTGCGGGCCGCGGCCGTGCCATTCCACCTGGTCCAGGGACTTGTCCAGCATCAGGGTGAGGCCCAGGCGGGGCAGCCACGCCGGCATCGAACCCTGCGGATTCACCTTGTGGTGCAGGGTGAGCGTGCCGTCTCCCGCCACGATCCAGCGATACGACTCCTCGAAGCCGGAATACGACCGGCCGGAGATATAGGCGTCCAGCTGCTTGTCCTCGCTGCCCAGGAGTGCCAGGGTTCGGACCTCCACGACGACGTCATCCCCCGCCTCACGGGCGGTCACCTGGATAGGGTGCGAAGCCATCCGGTCCAGTCCGGCGGCATAGTAATGGGCCGCCAGGATCTGCGACGTATGGCCGACGGCACTGTAGCCCGGTGCATTCACCCGGCCCGCGCTGCTGCCGCCCCAGCCGTCCACCTCGTTGGCGATCGGCGCCCGCCAGACATTGAGCTTCAGCGGATTGGCAATCATTTCCTTGCCACGGACGACCGCCGATACCAGCTCGCCGGTGACCGCGCTGAACGTGTACGAGAAGTCCTCGCCGGACACGACGTAGGATGCGTTCTTTTCCGAAAGCCCGACCGTGCCGGAAACGGCCTGGTGGACGTCGGCGATATTCCAAGCCTTGAGTTCGAACTGGTCCCAGGACACCTCGTGACCCTTCGGGGCCCACATTTCATCCTTCGCCAGTGCCGAACTGACCGTCAGGCGGTATTCCTTGCCGGGGACGGCCTGCGGATGCGGGAGCTGGATTCGGACAATCTTCCGGTCCATCGGCGCAACGTCCAGCGGCAGTTCGCCGGAGGCGACCACGTCGGCATCGGCTGTCAAGGTCCAGGTAGTCACATAGTGCGAGGCATTCAGGAACCGGCTCCGGTTCCAGACCTCGACGGTCCCCTGGTCCGCATCCAGCAGCCGGAACGACAGGGGCTGCGCGCTCTTTTTCATCTGCCACATCTCCGGCTGCGGCGTCCGGTCCGGCCAGATGCTGCCATAGTTCCGCGCGCCAAGACCATAGGTCCAGAAGGTCCCTTCGTCCATCTCCTCCTCGAAATCCAACCACAGGGCGGCCTTCGAAGGGTCGAAAACGCCCGGGGCGACCGCCTCGGCGAAGACGCCCGCATTGTCGATGAGCGCGTCGCAGGTGAACACGTTGGTATCCTGCCCGCAGCCGTCTTCGCTGCGGCCGATACAGACAGACAGGGGCAGGTTCCGGATGGCGCCGGTCATCGGCTGTGAAGCCGCCAGGGCTCCATCCAGGTAAATCCGCATCTCCTTTCCGTCATAGGTGGCCGTGACATTGTGCCAGCGGCCCTCCCAGTCGGCGGGAAGCGGAGCGGACAGGACCTGCTTCTGTCCATTGTCCAGATAGAAATCCAGGCGTTCGTTCCGCCACTGGCGCAGGCCGAACTGGTTGTCGCCTTTCGTGAGCAGATAGCCGCCGGAAACGTTGTACTTCCGGGGCAGGACATCCAGCGTGAGGGTGAGCTTGTCGCCGGCGATCTCCAGTGCATCGGCCCGGTACAGCTGGACCCACTGGTCCTGCTTGTTCAGGTCGACGGCCTTTCCCGTGCGCCCCTTCACCAGCTTCGCCTGGCCCATCAGATGGGCGGGGACGGCGTTCGGGGACTTGTCTTTCAGCGTCCGGACGCGCTCGGTCAAGCCGGGGCTCACGAAATCCCAGACGGCGCCGCCGAGGAGTTTCGGATATCGGAAGATAAGCTCCCAGAAATCGTCGAAACACCCGCCGCCGTTGCCGGCGACCGATACGTATTCATCCATGAAGGAAGGACGCATGTCCTTGGTATCCAGTCCATAACCCAGTTCAAGCTCCAGGGGGATCGGATAGCGCGGGCCCACGATATCCTCGGCCGGATGCTTGGGCGCATTGCCGCCGTACATCCAATAGCGCGTGGGATCGAGCGACTTGCCTTCCTTGACGACCTCGGCGATGTTCTCCCCCTCTCCGCTTTCGTTGCCTGCGCTCCAGAAAAGGACACAGGCATGGTTGCGATCCCTGAGCACCATACGGCGCACCCGTTCCCTGTACATCTCCTTGAATTCGGGGAGGCTGCTAGCGTATTCGGTAGCATGGGCCTCGTCCCCGGTTTCGTCGATGATGTACAGGCCGTACTCGTCGGCGAGATCCAGATACTCGTTCACGGGCGGATAGTGGGAAGTACGTACTCCGTTGAAATTGAACTGTTTGAGGATTTCCATGTCGCGGCGGATGACTTCCTCGGTCATCGCATGACCCAAGGTCGGATGCTGCATGTGGGAGCACTGGGCACTCACTTTGACGGGCTGCCCGTTCAAATAGAAGACGCCGTCCCGGATTTCGGTCTTCTTGAAGCCGATGCGCTTGTCCACCTGGTCCACGACCTTTCCGGCCGCATCCGTGAGGACAAGGTCCAGCCGGTACAGCGCCGGGGTTTCCGCCGTCCATTTTTCGGGAGCCTTCACCTTCGCGGCGAGGTTCACGGTCTGGCAGCTGCCCGGGCCGATGGCGACGGGGCCGCCGTTCATCTCGGCTACGTTCTTTCCGTCCTTGGAGACGGTCGCTTTCACCTGATAGCCACTCCCCTGCACGTCAAAACCGCGCAAAGTGACGGCAACGCTCAAGTCCGAGTCCACGAAATCCGGACCGAAGTCCGTGACCACCTGCCAGTCCCAGATCCGGGCCTGCGGCGAAGCGTAGAGCGTGACATCGTCAAAGATGCCAGCCAGCCGCCAATAGTCCTGGCCCTCCAAGTAATAACCGTCGCTGTACTTGAGCACAAGCACCGCGAGGGTGTTCTTGCCGGGCTTGAGGTACTTCGTCACATTGTATTCCGCGGGCTCCTGAGCGCCTTCGTTATAGCCCACTTCCTGCCCGTTGATCCATACGAACGAGGCCGATGCAACCTTCTCGAAGCGCAGGAACACCTGCTCGCCCTTCCAATCCTTGGGCAGGGTAAAAGTGGTTCTGTAGGCCCCTGTAGGGTTGAATTCCGGCACCTTAGGGAACTGCACGGCGAAGGGCGGCGCGTCCTCCTGGGACCTTCTCCGGAACCGGTTCCGGATCTCCTCGGGAGGCACGATGTAGAAAGGCGCGGAGACATTCCGGAAAACGGCCTGGCCGTACCCCTGCATCTCCCAATTGGAGGGGACTTCGATGGTCCCCCACTTCCGGTCGTTGAAAGCCGGCTTGAAGAAATCAGCCGGGACTTCCGACGGGCTCTCGTAATAGCCGAACTTCCAGGTGCCGTTCAAGGAAAGCGACTGCGCCGGGATGTGGAATGCCCGGCCGGGCTCCTGGTTTTCCTCGAAAACGGCGGTGTTCTCGATATAATCGGAAAGCCGGTCCAGATAAGACTGGGCGCCGGCGGGAATGGCCAGCGCAAGCAGGCAGAGGGTCAAGGTCTTTCTCATAAACGTCACATGCATATTTTGTTCAAATATACCCATTCCGTTTTTGTTTTGCAAACAAAAAGCCCGGTCGTGTGAAACGACCGGGCCTTTGTCGGATGAAAGACCGATTCCTATTCGGAAACCGGGGCGAGCACGTTGTGCACGGGCCAGGACTGGGCCTTCTTCATCGTGAAGGAAGCGCTGCGGCGGAGATCCTGGATGCTGGCGCCGAAATTCACCGTATAGACACCGGCCGGGGCCTCCCAG
>JAEEGK010013257.1_pt1 | contig 18606 bp, 17 predicted proteins | sample 8958771 | NCBI WGS metagenome assembly JAEEGK01 (sample SAMN16246547, study PRJNA631951) | gut metagenome | biome: gut microbiome; feature: rumen; material: SC-attached | host: Bos | place: Iran: Karaj | collected 2018-10
TCGTCATCACTGTTCCTTATACCGAAACGTTCGGTGTCATCGGTTTCGATGACAAAGGCGATGTCACTTCACTGGAAGAGAAACCGGAGCATCCGAAGTCCAATTACGCATCGGTGGGGCTGTATTTCTACGACGGTAAGGTCTGCTCCATCGCCAAGGAGATCAAACCTTCCAAACGCGGAGAACTGGAGATCACCGATGTTAATTCGAGATATCTGGAGAATGACGACCTCTCTGCTTTGTTCTTCGATGATGAAACGGAATGGATAGATGCCGGGACGTTCGATTCTCTTTTAGAATCCTCGAATCTGATAGCCAGGAAAGAGAAGGAACTCGGCAGGAAGATACTCTGTCCTGAGCTGGTTGCATACAAGAAGGGTTTCATTACTAAAGAAAAACTATCTGAGTGGATTGCTAAAAACAAGAAAAATGAATACTACGAAATGATAATGAAAGAAATAGTTTCATGAATGGATTGATAGATCTGTTGAACTGATAACGGATCACATATTTCTGATTTGGACTGAAGCATATGGATAATCAGACACAGCAATTACCAGTGAGACAATCCAATTTTGAATTGCTCAGGATTGTTGCGATGTTATTCATAATACTGCACCACATCTCTGTCCATGGTAATTGGGGCAATGGCGGTGTCTTTTTTCCTGAAGAATTGACGATAAATGCCTTCTTTCTTCAAACCATACTGCCATTGGGAAAAATCGGGGTCAATTTATTCGTTCTAATATCTGGTTATTTCCTAGTTAACTCAACAAGGGATACATGGCCAAAAATAGCCAAACTATGGCTGGAATTATTATTCTATTCAATTACCATTTCGCTTGTTTTCGTTGTAATAGATAACACTGAATTAACAACAAGACAAATTGTATCAATATTTACCCCGGTTTTCTCTTATACATGGTGGTTTGCTTCCACATACCTGCTGATGCTGGCACTCTCACCGTTCATTAATAAGATGATTCGTTCCTGCGACGAGGTAAGTCATCTAAAACTCATTATTGGATCGGTCATAATATGGGTGGCAATACCGTTCTTTACCAATTTATCAGTAGAACTGAGCAATCTGACCTGGTTCATCGTACTCTATATTATTGCTGCATACATTAGGCTATATCCTGACCGTTTCAAAAGAAAAAGTATAACATATCTCGAAATGGCGATCGTACTATTCATTATTTTGATGTCGATTGCTTATATCGTTGACGTAACAGGATTCGTTTCTGAATTTTGGTCTATATACAACCCTATCGATCACAACAACAGACAGAGCAGTCCATTCTCGCTAGGTATTTCATTATGTCTGTTCTTAGCATTCTGTAAATTGAATATCGATCATAAAAAAATAGTGAACTGTGTTGCTGGAACCACGTTTGGCATCTACCTTATTCATGACCACGTCCTTGTAAGAGAGTCCATATATTCGAGAATCTTTGATTGTCTCGGCCACACTTATTCTGATTATCTGATACCATATGTGTTCATAATTGCCATAGCCATATTCTTATCGTGTATGGTCATAGAATTGGTCCGTAAAACAGTAATAGATAACGTACTACTGAAGAATTTGGATAATTTTGTTCACGAAAAACACGAAATGATAAATTGTGGAATAAAGAAAAAAATGGGATTGAATTAATGTGGCTATGACCTACCAAAATGCACATACTTTAATTATCCTAGTATGATAACGCCCCCATGGATAATATCGATTTCAAAACGAAGATCGATGATTACATCGACAGACTGAAATCAACAATGGATTCGTTGGATAGGAATCAAATCAATGATGTCATGAACGTTCTTCTTAAAGCATATGAGAACGAAAATACCATCTATATTTTTGGAAACGGCGGCAGTGCATCTACGGCCTCACATTATGTATGTGATTTTAACAAGGGTGTTTCAATAAAATTGTCAAAGAAATTCAAATTTGTCTGTCTTAATGACAACGTTGCAACAGTAATGGCCATTGCCAATGATTGCGGATATGAGAATGTGTTTTCCATTCAATTGGAGGGAAAACTGAAAAAGGGCGATGTCATCTTCGCAATCTCTGGAAGCGGCAATTCTAAAAATGTGATCAAGGCTGTAGAATACGCCAAATCACAAGGCAATGAAATAATATCACTCACTGGATACAACGGTGGAAAACTGCTCGAACTCTCAGACCACCCCATCCATGCCAACATTAATGACATGCAGATAACAGAGGATGTCCATATGATGCTATGTCACATGATATCTTCCACAATAGCAAAAAAATTCGGATACCCCATGTGCTGAAGTGATATGATGACGAAGAAAGTAATAGTCACAGGTGGCGCGGGCTTTATTCCATCACACTTAAATGACATTCTCGTAAACAAAGGCTATGATGTCACTGCAATTGATGTAATCGATAAAGAAAGATGCCATAATATCAAACATCTATTCAACAAAGATAACTTCCATTACATCAGAATGGACATTACAGATGTCAATTCATTTGTTAAACAGACTGAGGACTGTGACTTTATCTACCATCTTGCTGCAAATTCCGATATTCAAAATGGTGGCCAAAATCCCTCAATCGATTACAAAAATACGTTCCAGACCACGAGATCTGTTCTTGAAGCTATGAGGATTAATGGAATTGAAAATATGTTCTTTTCATCCACATCTGCTGTCTACGGAAATATTCAAGGCCAGCTGGACGAAATGACTGGTGGTTTAAAACCGATCTCCTACTACGGGGCATCCAAATTAGCTTCTGAAGCATTGATTTCGGCTTATTCTTACATGAATGATTTCAATGCATTGATTTTTAGATTCCCCAATGTCATCGGACCCAGATTAACGCATGGGGTAATCTTTGATTTCATAAGAAAGCTGAACAAGGATCCTAAAAAACTGAAGATTTTAGGAAACGGAAAGCAGAATAAACAATACGTCTACGTAACTGACTTGGCTAAAGGCATATTTGACTTCTCGGAAAAAATCGAGGATGGAATGTCACTTTACAATGTCTCCACAGAATCTTTTACAGATGTCAATGCCATTGCAGACCTGGTCTGTGAAAGAATGGGATTGAATGATGTCAGTTACGAATATACAGGCGGAAACTGCGGTTGGAAAGGAGATGTCCCCTCATTTGATTACAACATAAGTAAAGCAAAGAAAAGAGGTTGGAAATATACTTTCAATTCAACCGATTCTGTTAGAGAAACGTTGAAAAATGTTGATGTGGATTATATTTCATCCATTTGATGGATATTTCACCATTTCTCATCGTTATAAACCACTTCGAATCCTTTATTATCAAAATCAAAGGAAAACTCCCTATAGTCGGATAGTGAATTCCTTACAGCTTGTTGATTTTCTTTATCCACATAAAATAGCATGAAACCATTTCCGCCGGCACCTAACAGTTTTCCCCCAACGGCACCATTGGATATCGCTTTATCATAAACCTCATCTATTATCTGATTAGAAACCCCGGATGCCAATGATTTCTTAACTTTCCAACCCTCATCGAGCATCTTTCCCAAAGATTCGATATCGCCATTATTGAGATTATCTCTCAATTTGATGGCCATGTTGGACAACTGCTTTTTCATCATTACATTAGAAGAAGTGTTTGATTTGTACTTCTTAAGAATATTAGAAGCACTTCTTGTACCGCCCAGATAGAACATCATAAGATTGTCCGACATTCTCTTCTTTTCTTCTGATGTTATCTTTATAGGTTCTACTTCAACAGTATCGTCCTTATTAAACCTGATAAAATTCAAATCTCCGAATGCTGCGGCATACTGATCCTGCTTGCCTATTGGTTCACCAAGCCTATTTATCTCAATATCGCAGGCTTCTTCAGCCAATATCCCTTTGGATACTTCCTTTCCTTTTAATATCCTTATCGCACCGACCAGACCTACCGTAAATGTACTTGATGATCCTAGACCCGTTCCCGATGGAATGTTTGATGTGCTGTTTATTTCCAGACCGTGACCACCATATGTTTGAAGAACTTCCTTGAAAATTGGGTGTTTGATGAAATTCAAATCATCTACTGTTTCCACGGTTGAATATTTCAATATGGTCAATTTTTCATGAAATGACCTGGCAACTGTGAGATAGATGTACTTATCAATGGATGTACTGACGACGCAACCACCATTATCTCTGTAGAAATCTGGAAGATCTGTCCCTCCTCCGCAAAAACTAATCCTGAATGGTGTCCTTGTAACTATCATGGAATCGATGAAGTCACAACGGTAAGACAGTATTTAATAATCATTTTAACAGCAGGGATTTTATTGCCTTATTTCAAACCATATTTACCTGGGCCACAATTTTTTTTCAAATTTATCCAATAGGTTGAATATCCTGCCATGCCTTGAAAAGAACCTGATTACATTATTTTCACTCATATTATTCGGTTCAACCTTTTTTATTGCGTCAACCGCAAGTATGTGTGAGCGCATCGATACGCTAGCGTATTTTTCATTAAAGGCCACCCCGACACTCTTCCTATTCTTTTGAACGACATATGGGAGAAGATAATCCAGCGCTCCTTTTACCAACATATTGTCCCAATTATCTGCCCCTTGCATCACCCATGCATCATCTTCCAAAAGATTGCGAATTGCATTTGTCTCACACCAGAACATATTCGCAACAAAAGGAGGAAGTGCGGATTCCAAGCTAACTCTTAACTTCAAAATATCAATTATCTTTGTTATGAGCTCATGATTGGAATTCCATGCATCCCAACGGAGCTGCAGATAGACTGCGTTATGAGGTGTGGGGGAAACCATCAAACCCAAGTCGTTCTTTTTCATTACTTCAATGAGTTTGTTCACGTATTTTCCATCGAATAATAAATTGTCCCACCCATTATTCCTTAGAGATTTTCTCAATGCATAATCCCAGATGTCCATGTTGCCTCTCGGAAGAGCATCTGTACACCTCATAAAACAAACATAATCCGATTCAGAAACTATGTTTTTGCATTCTTTGAAAAGCATCATTGAAGTTGGAGACGTAACCCTTATCGCACTATACTTGCGAACCATCATTTTTTCTGCTGATTCGATCGTTGTTTCCTTTTTGAATGCAAGTACAACATCAACATCTTCGGGGATATCATTGATGTAATCTGCATACAGATGAAAATCTGTTACCTCATCCAGACTTATTATCACAGTCCGCTTACCCAAATCGATTGAAGATCCCGAACTGTCGATTACAAACATCGGATGACAGGCATCATTGATCTGTTCAACTGGATACAAACGCAAGATATTATCCATGATCATCTTTATATCGTACCCAGTATTGTTGCGGATATAATCCAAGGATTTTGGAATGTCTTCCCCTAATCCAAATTCCGTTATCTCCCTGTAACTTCTAACAAAGGTCTTCTTTTTGACCAAAGGCAATCTGTAATAAGGGAGCATATCATCAGAATTGAACAAATAGGTCGCAGACAACAATCCTGTCCTCTCATAATCTGTTTCACAGAAAACATCCCATTTGTAACCCAAATCTGCAAAATGTTTAGCAAATAATCCTTCATCTCTTGCAACACAATCCATAAAAGATTGGGCGTAAGGCATTTCTACCCAATATTTACGAAAATCTTCGCTATGAAGCATCTTTGAGCCTATTGCAATGAAGTATGATTGTATATGCACGGGCACCTTGATGTCCTCAAAATCATACGAGGTTCCTTTAGTTATGCCCCAAAAATCTAATTTCTTTGATTCCATTGATGCATAAATCTCAGACCACTTGCAAAAAGGACCGAAATACGAATCGTTGGTCAGAATTAATTCATCATAATCTGTATTGGAATCCAATACATATTTCATAATTGCATCTTTCCAAGCACCGTGGTCAAAACCAATGTTATCCCTTAACATCACGGTTATGCCAGATTCTTCCAACCTGGAACGATACGAATCGCCAATTTTCCCATTTACAGTAACGATGATACGCTGACAAATCTCGCGGAAACTATCCAAAGCATAAAAGACGTAATCATCTACAATACCGTCTTTATCAAAGATATGGTAAATACATAAGCGATTCATTTCCATCCCCTGTTACCTTATCAATGATACAGTTTACCTGTTCTGATCTTATTCAGAATCATATTGCATATCATCAGACCCATTTCATCTTCGGTAGGGAAATCCTTCATTACCCAATCTCTCCCTGCCATAGCTTTCTTTGTCAATAATTCTTTATTATCGATCACATCGGCAATCTGTTTAGCCATCTTTTTGGGCTCAGGACTGAATAAGAATACTCTGTCTTCCTCACCGCCGTATTTGAAAACAGCTCCGTCTAAATCCAAATCTACAACAGGACAACCGCAGCTGAGCATCTCGTAGGGAACAAGAGAGGGGTTTGTCGTAGAGAACACGATTCCTAAATCTGCATTAGCATACATATCCGCCAAATCGTTGATGGTTGGAAGTAACCCCTTCAATGTTGCTTTGAAAGGTAAAGAATTCACATCTACATTGTTGGATCCCCAAAGTATGATTTCGACATCCGGCCTGATCTTGCTGAACTCCTCCAGGGCCATCACCCCGATCTCATAACATCTGCGGTTCATCTCTGGTTTTGCAAAAAAGATGATGTTTTTGTTTTCCTTAGTTCTCTTATGATCACTGGTGTTGTATACAGCAGTATTAACCGGAAACTGGAAATAATCAGCTTCCGCATTGTACTTCTTTTCCAAAAAATCGCTACACCATTGTCCGGAACAGATGTGCGAAAAACCCAATCTGTATGTATTTTCTGCCAATATATAGCTGGAACATACAGGGTAAAATGACGGTTCAAAATCTTGTACGAAATAAAACGGATAACGTATGTTCTCAAGATTGTTGTTTACAGCATATGCGGTTTCCCACCATGTTGCTATAGCAACATCGGACTTTCTTATTTTTCCTACGTATTTACGAAACTCCACGTCATGCATATCGTAGAACCAGTCTGTTACTTTGTTCTTGACGGCATCCGATGATTCGCTGGTCTGTGTGTAATAAACCGTTATGGTGTGACCCTGGTCGCGCAAGAACTTGACTGCCCTATAGATATTCCTGTGGCCCCCGCTTCCTTTAATTGGTTCTGGAACTACAAAAGAAATATGGAGGTTATCGATATTCATCTCAAAATCCGGATCCTCTGGATATTCTTTTTCGGTTTCAACAACAGTATTCGTCACTGCCTCCACCCCGGGGGCACTCTTCTTAAACTTACCTTTGATTTTATCAATTATGGTCTTAGCGTTCAGTTTTCCATGCTGGTAATAATTGTTCTGATACACAACCACATTCATTGAGATTCCCCATTATTCCTCGTTTTTGGTCATAAATTCCACATAATCATTACAGACCTTTTCGGATTCGCCATATTCCCTTATGGCTCCATCATCAATCCATATAACATTATCACACATTTCCTTAGCCTGACTGGCACTGTGTGTTACCAGTACAATTGTGCCCCCATTCTCTTTGAATTCGTTGAGTCTGTCAAGGCATTTTCTTTGGAATCTCATGTCCCCTACCGCCAATATCTCGTCTATCAGCAATATGTCTGCATCGACACTGATAGCCACCGAAAATGCCAACCTAAGATACATCCCAGATGAATAATTCCTGATTCTTTCATCGATATAATCCCCGATACCAGAAAATTCTAGAATCTGATCGAATCTCTCATCGACTACTTTCTTTGGTATACCGAAGATTGATGCGTTGATGTAAACATTCTCCCTACCAGTCATATCTGGGTGAAATCCGGCTCCGAGTTCAATTAAGCAGGCGATCTTTCCTTTAGTTTCAATCGTGCCTTGATTCGGACGCAAGATGCGGGTCAATAACTTGAGGGTCGTACTTTTACCTGACCCATTGCGACCGATTATTCCCAATACTTCTCCTTTTTTGACACTGAAACTGATGTCTTTAAGAACAGTGCGCGACGTGCCACGTTTCTTCTCATGATAACTCAGGATGTCCTTGACGGTTGTCGCACGCGTATGTGAGCTGAATGTCTTATAGACGTGTTTCACCTCAATAACATTTCCTTCTTCCATCAGAGTACCTCGGCAAAGTCTTTCTCTAACTTTTTGAAAACCAGACATCCAATAATCATTGTAGCCACAGACAGCAGTACACAAATGGCTAAATCAAAATAATCTGGAACTACTTTCCAATACAGTATGTCGTGAAAAACATTCGCGAAATATGTAACTGGATTGTATCCCACTATTGATCTTAAAACCTCATTGTCTATGAATTCAGTGGCATACATGATAGGCGACATCCATACCCAAGCCATCAAAACTACAGAAACAAGGTACTGCATATCCCTCAAATAAACATCCAATGCAGATAACATCAACACTATTCCAAGAATAAAGAAAAATGAAATTACCAGTATTATAGGCAGGAAGATGATTGCCTCCAACGACACACCGTAACTCATGAATCCTGCTATTATGAAGAACAACATTATCATAATCAGACAATTGACTACTTTTGAAAGCACGATCGATATTGCCAACACGCTGCGGGGGAAATATATTTTTTTCAACATATCCGAGTTCATCACCATTATGGCGGAACCATCAACTAAGGAATCTGAAAAAAGAATCCAGAATATCATTCCTGAAATCAAATAAATAGAATAGTTCTCGATTCCCGACCGGAAGATCATCGTAAATACAACGATATAGACTAAAATCTGAATAAGTGGCACGATGAAATTCCAGAAAAAACCAAGAAATGATCCTTTATACCTTCCTCTTACTTCTCTCCTAGTAAGATTGAAAATCATACTCCTGTATTCAAACAATTCCTTGAGTGTACCAAACATCCGGATACCCATCTAAATCAAAGTAAGTAATTTTACAACAAATCTGACCTATATATATTTAATTAGACTATCGCATCACCCAGACTTAATTAAAAACTATATACTCAATTCCATCAATCTCTACAATAAATGCGACCTTGTTTTTCTACAATAATAACATTAATTCCTATATTCAGATGGTAAACAAACAAATTATTTGCGAACAACAAATAATCACAAAAACAGAGTTATTATATGGATTAAATTGTTCTAATAAAACGTGCTGTAATTGAGGTCTAGATTATATGTCCAAGATGATTGACAAAATCAGAGTGTTCAAAAGAATGAAATTGATGATGATCAAAATAGCTGAAAAACAAGATAGCATCATCGAGAAACAGATTTCTATAGCTGAAAAACAAGATAGCATCATCGAGAAACAGATTTCTATAGCTGAAAAACAAGATGCAAATCTTAAGGATCAACAAAAACACTTCGATGAGTTATCCATACATGTTCAACACGTTTCTAAAAATAATGACAAATATAACGAAGAATACCATAGACAGATAGATTTTCTTTACAGAGATGTGATGGTTGCATTACGTGGAATGTCTGACCATTGGTCAGAAAAAGCGGACCTCTACACAGACTACCCGATAGCATTCGATAGTAATGATACGATGTACCCACATGGAACTGTAAGGGATAATACTCGTTGCCCACGTTTCATTAAAAAATGTGAAAAAATATTCAACAAAGATTGCGATTTAAGATTCCTTGATCTCGGTTGTTCAGGTGGCGGGATTGTATTGGATGCTTTATTGCGTGGACATTATGGACTTGGACTGGAAGGATGTGATATCTCTGAAAGACAGCAACGTGCTGAATGGCGCCTAATACCAGACCATCTTAAAACGTGTGATATCTCAAGACCTTTCAACATCACCATTCACGATTCCAAAGAAACAATGTTATTTGACGTAATTACAGCGTGGGAAGTGTTAGAACATATTCCGGAAGAACGCCTTGAAACATTGTTTAAAAACATATCTGATCACCTCGATAAGAATGGCATGTTTGTAGCATCAATAGCAAATTGTCCAGATATTGATTCTGAAACTGGAATAAATTGGCATGTTACAATGCATGAAAAGAAATGGTGGGAAAACAAGTTTGAATCGTTTGGTTTCAAAGTATGTGAAGAACCTTTTGATGTAGAAGACTATGCAAGAGGGCTGTATAATCCTCATAATTGCTATGAAGAGAAACCTGTTTCAGGATACGAAGACAACGAAGAAAACTTCCATATAGTGGTCACAAAGAAATAAACATGTAATTATTTCATTAGAAAAGAGTCAACATTATTATTACGATAACATAATTCACCACTAATGAAAGGAATTGTTCTTGCTGGAGGTTCGGGTACAAGACTTTACCCCCTGACTATTTCCACTTCAAAACAGATGTTACCTGTTTATGACAAACCGATGATCTATTACCCCCTCTCTGTGCTGATGACTGCGGGAATAAGGGACATTCTCATCATCAGTACACCTACTGATTTGCCAAAATTTGAAAAATTGTTAGGTGACGGATCCGATCTTGGAATTAAGCTCTCCTATGAAGAACAACCCTCTCCGGACGGTCTTGCACAAGCATTCATTATCGGAGAGAAATTCATATCAGGACAGCCTTGTGCTATGATACTCGGTGACAATTTATTCTATGGGAAGAACTTCTCAATAATGCTCAAAAAAGCGACTAAAGCTGCGATTGAGGGCACTTCTACAATATTTGGTTTCCCTGTAGAGGATCCGCAAAGATTCGGTGTTGTAGAATTCGATCCTGATGGAACAGTAAGGAGCATTGAAGAAAAACCGAAACAGCCGAAATCCAACTATGCCGTCACAGGTCTGTATTTTTATAATTCGGACGTTACAAAACTAGCAAAAACAATCAAGCCATCGAAACGTGGCGAATTGGAAATAACGGATCTCAATAACTTATACCTAAACGATCAAAAACTCCAGATTCAATTACTCGATGAATCATTCTCATGGTGGGATACAGGGACATTCGATAGTCTGATGGAAGCATCGTGCCGTATACGCGATCATTTCAAAGAAACGGGAATATCGATTTGCTCTCCGGAAATAACCGCTTATGAAGAAGGATGGATTTCTAAAGAACAATTAGCGGATATTGCTAAAAAATATGAAAAATCACCATATGGTGTCTTTTTAAAAAAGATAGCTGAGGAATAAACCAATGGGAAAGATCTGCGTAACAAAAACAGATATCAAAGATCTGGTGGTGATTGAACCAAAGGTTTTCGAAGACGACAGAGGTTATTTCTTCGAATCCTACAACAAAAATGATTTTATCAACGAAGGCCTCGAATATGATTTCGTTCAGGATAACCAATCACTTTCGACCAAAGGTGTCCTGAGAGGACTGCATTATCAGATCAATTACCCGCAAGCAAAACTTGTAAGAGTACTTACTGGATCTGTATTTGATGTTGCTGTAGATTTAAGAAATGACAGTAAAACCTATGGCAAATGGTTTGGAATTGTTCTTTCAGAAGATAACAAAAAACAACTGCTGATACCTCGCGGTTTTGCCCATGGATTTGTGGTGCTGAGCGATATAGCAGTATTTTGCTATAAATGTGATGATTTCTACCACCCTAATGATGAGGGCGGAATAATCTGGAATGATCCGGATATAGAGATTAAATGGCCGATTTCAGAAAAACCGATTTTAAGTGAAAAGGATTGTAAACATCCGTTTTTTGCAGATATTAAGAAGAGGGATTGAATGTCAAGAATCGTTTTAGTAACTGGCGGTGCTGGTTTCATAGGTTCAAACTTCATATACAGAATGTTAAACGATCATCCTGATGACAAAATAATATGCATCGATTCACTGACATACGCAGGAAACATCGAGACACTGAAAAGTGCCATGAACAATGAAAATTTCAATTTCTTCAGAGTAGACATCAGGGACAGAGATAGAGTCTATGAGGTGGTTGAAAAAACCAATCCGGATGTGATTGTTAATTTTGCGGCTGAATCACATGTGGACAGATCAATTAAGGACCCACAGATATTCCTTGAGACAAACATCATCGGAACATCTGTTTTAATGGATGCTGCAATCAAATACAACATAAAGAGATTCCACCAAGTGTCTACAGATGAAGTGTATGGAGATCTGCCTCTTGATCGTCCGGATTTACAATTCACTGAAAACACCCCTCTCCATACATCAAGTCCTTACTCGTCCTCTAAAGCGAGTGCAGACTTGCTTGCAATGGCGTACAATCGCACTTATGGGCTACCTGTCACAATATCTAGGTGCTCGAATAATTATGGGCCTTACCAGTTCCCAGAGAAACTAATTCCTTTAATGATTAACAACGCACTGAACAACAAAAAATTGCCAGTATACGGTGATGGAAAAAATATTCGTGACTGGCTTTATGTTGATGATCATTGTTTTGCAATAGACCTTATCATTTCTAAAGGAAAAATAGGGGAGATATACAATATTGGCGGTCATAATGAAAGATCCAACATCGAAGTGGTAAAAACCATACTCAATCAATTGAACAAACCGGTGTCGTTGATTGAATATGTAACTGATCGTAAAGGTCATGACAGACGTTATGCTATTGATCCCTCTAAAATAAATAAGGAACTGGGCTGGTCCCCAACAACAAAATTTGATGAAGGGATCAAAAGAACAATCGAATGGTATCTTAACAATCGCGAATGGTCCAATAGAATTCTGGATGGATCTTACTTGAAATCCAACATGGAGGTTTTTGAGTGATTGCCCTTGTCACTGGAGCCAGTGGACAATTGGGACACGATTTGGTCATCAGCCTGAAAGAAAGAGGATATGAAACTCTTAGCCCTCCCCATAATGAATTGGATTTTTCCGATAAAATATCTGTAGATGCCTATTTCGCCGATAACAAACCGGATATTGTATTTCATTGCGGTGCATGGACTGCTGTGGATCTTGCGGAAACTGAGAAAGAGAAATGTAGAAAAACCAACGTTGATGGGACCAAATTTATCACCGAAGCTTGCCGCAGACTGTCGATACCGATCCTGTATATCAGTACAGATTACGTCTTCAATGGTTCTGGACAAAAACCGTGGGAAACGGATGACACAACAGAACCCATAAACGAATATGGCCTCAGCAAAAGAGATGGTGAAGAAATAGTTCGCAAATATCCTAAACACTATATTGTTCGCATTTCATGGGTATTTGGCACTAATGGTAAAAATTTTGTAAAAACTATGCTTTCTTTGGCTAAAAAAACAAACATCGTACGTGTTGTCGACGATCAGATAGGTGCACTCACATACACTCAAGATCTATCCCCATTATTGATAGACATAACTGAAAAAGGACACTATGGAACGTATCATGCACACAACGAAGGTTTCTGCAGCTGGTATGATGTCGCATCGAAAATATTCGAATTGTCCAACATTCAAATGGAAGTTGTTCCAATACCAACTTCTGAATATCCATTACCTGCTAAAAGACCTTTGAACAGTATGTTGTCAACAAAGTCAATAACCGATGCAGAATTGAATTTATTACCCGAGTGGAAAAATGCTTTATCAAGATTCCTGAATGAAATACTCGAACCGAAACAATAGTTATTATCATCAGTAATCAAACTAGATTTTTTTACTGATTACGAACAAAAACCTAAAGTATTCAACCTTTTCCTATTGTCCAAGCATACCTTTTATTAATAATTAAAATAAATGGAATGCACAATAATAAGCTGCCAATCATATTGAAGCCCCTCAATACCCATTCTGTTTGAGCCAATATAGTCCAATGGCGAACAAAACAACCTAATAGGTACTCTCTCACGGGTACATGAAATATCATTACTATCAGAGAATTAACGCCCAAAAAACAAAAGATTTTACTAATTATTGTTGTAGATAATGCAATTAATTTTGATAAATAACCAAACACTATAATTCCAGAAAATGCCACTACCATTGAATAACACACCCTGAAACAATAATTATCAATTTCAGGCATTATTAATTGAGATAATAGAACAGATATTGCAATCACTATGCAGATCGCCTCCCTTTTTGTAACTATGCAACTCTTTATACGATCATAGGATGAAAGGAAAAAACCCAAAGTGAAGAAAAATAAATAGTAAAATGCCGAATCTGTTGTGTAGATCCATTGAGGATCATTAATTGTCGAATATGCAATTATAGACATTATAAAAATGGGGATAACAGAATACTGCTTTAAAACACGGTATAAAACCGCAAAAATCATTGTTACCATAAATAAACAAGGTAAAAACCAAAGAGCGGTATTAAAAGCCGCATTTGTCATTTCCATACGATTTCCAAACATTAGCACATCTAATAACAAAAAGTTACCATCAACCAAAGTACAATAAAGAATAACGGAAGCCAAACCGTATAGATAATATGGGAGAAGAAGCGTTTTAATTTTTTTTATCAAAAGATTTTTGAGGTCGAAACAATACTTTTTCTTAAAGAAAAAGCCAGAAATAAAGAAAAATAATGGCATATGAAAACTATAGATGAATTGGAAAGGGATAGAAGGATTACTTAGATTATGACCAATTACCACTAGCGTTATCGCTATACCCTTCAGAATATCTGCCCATACTAACCTTTCATTTTTCGAAACGCCTGTATCTACGACATTATCTGATTTGATGGATTCACCTACGGTATCAATATGGCTTACATAACAAATAGCCACGATATCGTGCCTCTTCCTAACCCATCTTTACAATAGGGTAGTTTTATTATTTTAACCCACGTCTAAACCAAGGGCACAAATGTAATCCAATCTTTGATTTCTTTTTATAATCACTGGCGAACAATGTGATTAATAAAGGATAATCTCCACTCATTAATCATCAAAATAACGATAACACCCTGGATGACAATTAAAGAATATCATCAGTACTCTTGTCAATAATTGGTTTTAATTTATTTTTCAACAAAGTAATTGGGGGGACTCCTGAAGGATCTATTTCCTGCAACTCTGCCACATACATGGAGATGTAATCCCCCAACATCAATGCACGCAACATATTCTCCATCGGAGTATGTCCATTTAATGTTATCAAACTGTATTTTACGCTGTGGTCGTTCAAGTATTTTATTAATTTATGAGCATAGACATCATTATTGATACTGTCATCATCGTCAACAATTATTGTCAACGCATAATTTGGTCTCTTATTATTTATCCACCCTTTAAGATCGGAATAAACAAATTCCGATAATGTCGTACAGAAAGCGATATATTTTGAGTTTTCATTAAACTGGGTCTTCCATCTAAAGATAATAGATTGAATATCACTATACGAACATATAACTGGGATATGGCCCACGTATTGTTTCGCTAAATCCATAGCTGGACCTTTTTCTTTATCTTCCAACTCATCCCTGTATATCCTTAGGTGATCAATCGATTCGATAATATCGGAAGGTAAAGCCAACGAACTAGCAGCCCTTATTACACCGAAAATATAACCTATCATATATCCTATCGAATGTCTGGGATGAAGATTATCCGGAAGAATAATTGCTGGATCGTTGTTCTTTTTTGCCAATTTTTTTAATATCCCGCCTGATGTAATTATGACCCTCTTACATCCAATGGATAGTGATTGTTTATATGACTCCAATGTTTCCAAAGTATTGCCAGAATAACTGGATATTATAACAAGTGTTTTTTCATTGACCCAACTCGGGAGACTCGCATTCATTATTGATACAACTGGTTTATCTAAACGTTGAAGACAATAATCGGCCACCACATTCCCACTAATTGCAGAACCGCCCATTCCTGATAGGACAATATTCTCACATTCTATTGATTCATTATAATCGTAGTGCAAACATTTCTCCAAATCATCTATGAAATCATGGAGCTGCTTCCTAACGGGCAAAGTTTCACTCACGGGAATCCTCCCCAAGACATCGGTATTTTACCCTCATTTTTCATCGATTGTGAGACATAATCACCCAATATTATCGCGCGAAGATTCTTCTCTATCGGTTCTAACCCTAAGATTTTAAGATCAATTACGTGTCTGCCATTTTCTTCAAGCACTTCTATCGTCTTATCAATTATTTGGGTCAATACCTCATTTTTATACTTTCCCCTAAGCATCACAATCCTAAGATCACCATCATTCTGATTGTGATTGGCCCACCCTACTATCTCATTATGATTGAATTCTGGTAATTCTCCGCAAAATGCAGGTGAGCCCATATCCTCATTTAAAGACATTTTCCATCTTTTAAATGCTGCACGAAAATCAGGAGATCCATAAATTGCAATTGTATTATCATATAATTTGAACTTTAGATCATCGATTCTTTCATCTTCAAATATTGAATCACGATATTCCTTTACAAATGGCAGTACTTCTTTGAGTTTGGAACGAGCATTACAAACACCCATTTCCTCAACCAATGATGCTAATAATCCCAATTCGTAACCAAGTGAAGTACGTGATGTGAAACCTTTTGGTAATTCTAATATGTAATTGCCATCCATTTTGCACTTTTCACTTAGTTTGCCACCGCAAACAATACAATGGATTGTGCAACCACGTTCTTTCACTCTGTCATAAATATTGTTTATGAAAGTATTACTCCCAGAATATGATATCAATATCACATTGGTATTCTTATCTACCCACGATGGAACAGTCTCAGAATTAATACATGGAACATAATAATCAGAATAATCGTCACAATAAGCAGATATTATGTCACCGGCAATAGATGAGACCCCTATCCCGAATATGCAGATTTTCTTAGCTTTCTTTGATACTACTACGTTATCTTCTAATGCTAACTCAATCTGCTCGGGTAATGAAAGAATTTGTTCATGGTAAGGTAACTCGGAAAGAATCCTCAGATCTTTTACAAATCTGTGTGACTGCCTCTCCATTCCAGCACCTTCTAGCAAGTTGATAACCACCTACATAGATATTCATCATACAATAAAAAACTAGACGTGATTCGCCTATGTAACTCTGTATTAACTACCCCATAACCCTTTCTTCCTGTCCCATAAACAATGACTAAATGGGAACAAGATGACATAGTACAACATTTTAGAAAATAGAAACACCTTCATCTCAGTCGTTTTTTCTTTGATTTCACTTAAGATCAACCGAACAATAGAATTGTCATACCCTTTACTATAACTGCGATAATCGGAAAACGTCAACTGCCTCATGATATTCTGAATTATCCTTTTTTCAAACTCATCAAAATCTTCTGGCACCCTATCTTTCACAAATGGAAGAAGAGATTCCGCAGTCTCTTCCAGTGATCTTATCTCTTTATCACGGTTTTTTCTTGTTGATGATGTCTTTCTTTTCACGTAAGTATAGAGAGGTTTGTTGTAATAACACACTGTCTTGGAAGATGCATATTGTCTGATTGTCTGTTCGATATCTTCAGCAGCAAGATGCTGACGGAACATTGATTCTTCATTGAAAACGGTCTTTTTTTGTATCCTGGACCATGAATATATCGGATAATCCGTATAATGACTGACGGCGTAACTGCCGTCTACGATTGTATATGAATAATCTTTTTCAGGTATCTGGTAGAGTTTCCTCTCAAATGTCTGATAATGATTACATACTACTGTATCAGCATTAGTTTTAGACATGATCTTCAATAATTCTTCAAGAAAAGTCGGATAAGGGATATCATCGACATCCAAAAACCAGATTACATTCCCACTGGCTTCCTCGATACCTATATTCCTGGCACCCGCAAGTCCTTTTCCGTTAGTTTGTTCAACAATCCTCATTTTACTGAATTGATCTATCCTGCTTCTCAGTATCTCCACCGAATTGTCACTTGTCCTGCTATCTACGACAAATATCAATTCAAAATCTTTGCATGTCTGCTTCAAGAGATTATCCAGACAATCATCTATGAATTCCGATGAATTGTAAACCGGGACCGTGACGGTCACCGAATAACCTCCCGATTCACACATATGAATCAAATGGTGATGGATTATAATATTCTAATCCAAAGAATACAACAACATGCCAATCTCAACGATTGTATTATAAAGAAAAATCGCGGTTGCTCCGCTGTCTTGTATCAGTCAAGAACAGACCGATGAGGGTTATTATGACCGAATATATCCGTTCAAGATCGCCGCTGAGGATAGGTATAGCGGGCGGAGGAACGGATGTCGATCCCTATGCATCCACCAGAGGCGGATGTGTTTTTAACAGTACGATTAACAAATACGCATATTGCACACTTACTCCGAGAAAAGACAACATGATGTTCGTCAAATCCCGCTATTATGGGAGATACAAGGCGAAACTGGATCACGGGCCGCTCAAATTCGACGGTAACATGGATCTCGCTAAAGCTGTAGCGAATCACTTCGAGATCGAAGAAGGATTCAATATCGATATCCATTCAGATGTGCCAGCGGGTTCAGGTCTCGGCGGTTCTTCAACCATGATCGTTGCCATCATCGCTGCAGTAGCGGAATGGCAGGGAAAGAAACTCTCAAAACAGAAGATCGCCGAATTGGCTTATCACCTTGAGAGAGAGGACATCGGACTGAAAGGCGGAAAACAGGACCAATATGCCGCAGCTTACGGCGGTTTCAACCTTCTGG
>JAEEGK010013259.1_pt1 | contig 18605 bp, 17 predicted proteins | sample 8958771 | NCBI WGS metagenome assembly JAEEGK01 (sample SAMN16246547, study PRJNA631951) | gut metagenome | biome: gut microbiome; feature: rumen; material: SC-attached | host: Bos | place: Iran: Karaj | collected 2018-10
CGTCCTCCCCGGCGGCTAGGTCTGGGTGGGTCTCGGCGAACGCCTCGCGGAACTTTTCCCTCTCCTCGGGGTCGAACCTCATCCAGAACCTAATGTCAGAGATGTTTTTCTTGTCCTCGCCGGCATTGGAAAGAAATCGCTGTGAAGATAGCCATCGTCTCCGAGCGAGACATCCGACGCCATAGCATTCTCCACTTGGGAACGGCTGATATCTATTCTACCGAGTCGAATGGACCGTGACGGGGCCCGGCAAAAGGATGCCCCTAGGATCGGGATCGGATTTGTATCCGCGGAGCTGCGATCCTTGATGGAAAGGGATCCTCGGGCATGGGCCCTCGGATGTTTGGTTCTGGGCGCTCAGGCCCCGAATGATCCGGCGGAAACCCCGTTGGTGAATGCCAGAGCGTTCTTCACCTTGACCGTCACGGACTCGGAATCAGACAGGTAGTTGCCGGAGCTCGCGGTCAGGGTGAACGTGCACGTCTTCACCCCTCCGCCCGTCGTTATCTCCCCGCTGGGGGCGGTGCACGTGACCTTCTTGGTGGAGCTGTTCACGCTCGCCTTGAGGCCGTTCGTGGCCCCGCTGCACGAGTACGCCGGGGACGCCCCGGAGGGGTCCGACGAGCACGACGGCGCGAAGGTCACGGTCTTCCCTTGTACCACGTACTTCGTGGCCACGGGGGATAGCGACAGCTCCCCGACCGACACGATGTACAGCACGCGGTTGTCGTAGGCGTATCCGTCCCCGCCGTAGGGGTACGCGACGCTCGGATAGTCTGGCTCTCCACCGTCGCTGGTTACCACAGGGTCCAGCCCGAGCTCCGGGACGCAGGTGACGCGGCACACGCCCACGGCGGACAGGGTCCCGGAGAGGTCCCCTCCGGACACGGACAGGCCGAACCCCGCGTCGCACTCCCCGACCTGGAACAGCCTGCCGCTGAATGTCAGATGGGTTATCGAGACGGCGGTCCCGCATTTGACGTACATGATCCTCCCGCAGGCCTTCTCCGCGTCCATGGACAGGGAGGCCAGCGGGCTGGTCGGGGTGCCGTTGTTCAGGACCACGATGGCGCAGCTTATCGGGCTGGTGCTGTTGTCGTAGCAGTAGTAGGTCCCGCTCGCGACGGCCGTCCCTTCCTTCGTCGCCGTCCCCGTGATGTTGAAGCTCGAGTATGAGAGCCCGAACCCGGAGGTCACGGAGTTCATGCCGTAGCTGTCCGACGGGGTCCCGGGGGTGCCGGTGCAGGTGATGGACACAGGGGCGCCCAGGGCCACGTAGAACGTCCTGCCGTCCGCGTCCTCCGCTGAGACCGAGAGGCTCGGGAGCGGGGACGCCGGGCTTCCGTTGTCCAGCACGTGGATGACGCGCGTCGCCGTGGTGCTCCCGTAGCTCACTGTCACGTATATGTCGCCCTCCGAGCTCGTGGTGCCCGTGAGGCTCCCGCTGGTGACGGAGAGGCCGTGCGGGCTACCCACCGAGGATATCGTCACTGACCCGCTGCCCGAGACGCTCATGCCCGTTATGGTGCACAGGATCGTGTCCGTCTCGTCGATGTGCAGGAAGCACCTCTCTATCGTCACGGTGACGGTCCCCGCCCTAGTCATGGTCCCTGTGAGGCCGCCGCTTCCGACGCTCAGGCCGTATCCGGACGTCACGCCGACGACGCAGCACTGGACGATCCCGTCGTCCGTGTTGTAGATGTGGACGATGCCCCCCGCCCTCACGTTGACGTAGTACAGCCTCCCGCTGGCGTCGTCGGCGTTCAGGTACAGCGAGGACGGGACGCTCCCAGAGGCCACGTCGACATGGGCCCCGAGGAGCACGTAGGAATCCTCGAGCTCCATGGCGGTGGTCTCCAGGGCCGGCAGGGGCGTCGCCCTGGACCCGTGCTCCCCGTACTTGATGTACGTCCCCTTGCTCTCCTGGGCGTCGAATATGACCGCCGCCGACAGCAGAAGGACGGCGGCCAGGATCGCGACCGCCGACGCTTTGGCGATGGAGTGCCCGGCCATCGCTCCCACCACCAGAAGGTGTTGAAGATCCCGAGCACGTCGACGGCACCCAGCGCCACCGCAGCCATCCCAACCGGGATAAGCAGAGGGAGGCATCTGAGATAGCCCAGCAGAGCGATGACCATGCCAGCGGCCATGGCGACCCACGGGACCCAGTCGAACCCCGTATCCTCCTCCCAGACCGTGTAGACGGTGAGCCCCGTGGAGGGTACCTGCACTGTCTCCCCGGGGGTGTAGTCGGCTGTCTCCGCATCAGGCTCGAGCGACCATCCCCTGAGCCTGTGCCCGGTCTTCGATGGCTCGGCGTCCAGCTTCATGGCGGCCGCGCCGTCGCTTTCGGTGCGGCTGTTCCTCTCTGCGACCTTCTCCTCACCGTCCATGAACGTCAGAATGTGGTCGTGCAGGGGCGCGGGCTCGGCGCGTACCCTGAACGTCGCCGTCGCGCCGACGTAGTCCGGAGCGGACGCGTCCACCGAGACCGTGTAGTCCCCGGCCTTCGACGCGGTCAGCGTGAGCCCCCTTCCGGCCGCCGATACGTCGAGCCCTTCGGCGGACGACGCGTCGATCCTGACCGCGGCCCCCTCGGGATCGGAGGATACGGACAGCGGGACAGTCGAGATGGAGCCCACGGTGATTGTCATGTCTGCGATTTCCGCTATGGACAACGCCTTCTCCTTCCATATCGCCGTGAGCACGATCTCGCCCTCCGGGACCGTGATGGGGTCGCCCTGGCGGTACACCGTGCCGTCCGGCCCCTCCCACCCCTGGAGGGCATGGAGCTCCTTGGAGGCGTTCGGCTGCTCGACGCGGGTGTCTATGCTCCCCTGGACCGTGTTCCTGTCGATCTGCCTGTGGATCTCCTCGGCCCCGTCCTTGTAGACTATTACGTGGTCGTAGGTCGGCTCGGGGCTGACATGTATGCTGACGGATATCGTGGCGCCGCGGTAGTTGTCCGCGCTCGCGCTGACCGGCAGCACGTAGTCCCCCGGGATCAGTCCGGTGAAGAGGACGTTGCGCCCGTCGACGCTCACGGCGGACAGACCTTCCGGGACTTCTCCGACGGAATAGGATATCCCGGATGTCGCAGGGTCGGGCGTCGCGCTCACCGTGATCCTCGACGGCTGGTTGGCGTACGCGTACACGATCCCTACGGGGTCGAACGAGAGCGTGTTCTCCGCCCAGCGGGCATCCAGGACGATCCCCTCCCTAGGGACCAGGAGCGTGTCGCCTCTCCCGTAGACGGTCCCGTTCAGCTCCCATCCGAGGAGCGTGTGGTACTGCTTGGACAGCCCCGACGGGGGGTCGAGGGCGATCTCGACGGCTCCCTCGACCTCGCTGGCCATGTTCTGGGTCTTGACGGTCTCGCCCCCGTCCCTGTATGTGACGGCGTGGTCGTATGTCGGCGCGTCCGCCCACTTAGCATGTAGGGTTATGGGCTCCCTGACCTCGGACGCCCAGTCGTACTCCTCGGTGAGGCCCTCGTCCGTGTACCATCCGGCGAACACGTGGCCGCTCCAGACGGGGTCCTCCGGCCTCTCGGCCTGGGCGTAGACGTCGGTGTTCTCGACGGTGATCGCGGCCACCTCCGGCCCTCCACCGGTGTCGAAGGTCACCGTGGGGTAGCCCATGACCGCGAGGACGTACCTCATGATGCTGTAGCTCCCGCGGACCGACTCCTCCTCGGAGCCGGAGGCGAGGCCCCCGTCGTACCCCGTGGAGTCGGTGCTGAAGAAGCCGTCGTAGGCCATGCCGGACGGGGGGACGTACCCCATCGGGTTGTAGGACTCGATGCTCCAGTTGTACGTCCCGGCATCGGAGTAGCGGTGAACCGGGTTGACTATGGATCCGCCGTTGGCTTCCAGCAGTTCGTAGTACGCGTCAACCCCGGCCCTCACGTCCTGTGTGACCTCCTCCCCGGCGTTGACCAGCTGCGCGTAGGCCTCCCAGCGACCGTCCAGAACCGTCCCGTCGCCGAAGTCCCACCTGAGGTACTGGTAGTCCGTGGAGGTGTTGAAGAACTTGATCGTGTAGCGGTAGTACGTCGCGTCAGGCTCCTGCCCGCCGTCCCCGGCCCCGTCCGCGGAAGCGAGCGGGAGGAGGGCGAGCAGGGCGACAAGAGCGCACGCGGATACCGCCAGAACCGTACTCTTGGCGCCCATTTACTCGCCTCAGGCGGTTATGGCACCGGCGGCGGTGGTGTTGGTGAACGCCAGCGCGTTCTTCACGACGACGTTGAGGGTCGCCGTGGCGGTGTTGGTGCTGTTGTTGGCGTCCACGATCTTTACGGTCACGGTGTAGGTTCCGGGCGTCGACAAGGCGGTGGATCCTGGAGACACCACCCCCGCGGTCGACACGGCGATGTTCTTGTTGGTGATGCCCGTGCCGTAGGAGGCGATCGAGAAGGTCGCGTCGGAGCCCAGGTTGGACGCGATGGTGAGGCTGTCGTAGACCTTGTTGGTGGCCATGTAGAACGTGCTGTCCAGGGTCCCGTTCGTGGCGCCGGTGAAGGAGGCCTGCTCCCTGACGTAGAGGGTCAGGGTCTTGGTGGCGCTGTTGCTGGACGCCTTCGACCCGGTGGCGCCGGACGTGGTGGTCGTTGTCTTCGCGGACGCCAGCTTGACCGCTATCGTGTAGGTTCCGGCGGATGTGTCGGCGGAGCTAGTGACGACCCCGTTGCTTATGGTGATAGAGTTGAAGTCCGTCCCCGAGGTGATGGCGGTCCCGTCCTTCTTGATCGAGGTGATGCTCCATTTGGCGTCGGAGGGGCCCGCGCTCTTGGTGAACGTGTGCGTGTCGGAGTGGCCGACGTAGCTGTACGCGGTGGTTCCCCCGCCGATCGCCACCTTGTCCTCGACGACGACGGTGACGGTCCTGGTCGCGGACGACCCTCCGGTGGCCGCCGTGGCGGTGTACTTCTGGGTGAAGACGTAGGTCGCAGCCGCGGACGGGGTGCCGGTGATCTTCCCGGTGCTAGCCTCGATGGTCATGCCGTTGTAGGCCGTCCCGATGGAGAAGCCGCTGTCGGCCGTGTTGTCCTTCTTGACGGTGGTGGTCATGGACGCGAGCGAGGTGCCGGTGGGCATGGCGACGCCGGGGACGGTGATCGCGGTGTTGCCGGTCATCGCGTACACGGTGTAGTTGGACGCGGTGATGCTGGTGTAGGCCCCGATGGATATGGTCTTGGTGACCGTCTGTACGGGGGAGGTGTTCAGGGTGGCCGTGATGGTGTAGTTCGCCTGGGCCTTGTAGGCGGTCGGGGTTCCGGATACGACTCCGGTGGAGGTGTTGAAGGTCAGCCCGGTCGGCAGGGTCCCCGATATGGAGTAGGACGTCGCCGCAACTCCTCCCCCGATGGTGGGGGTGACGCTCGTGATTGCGGTCCCGACCTTGGCCACGATGCTGTCCGCGCTGTAGCTGAGGGAGAACGTGGCTACGTTGAAGGTGATCTCGTAGTACACCGTCTGGCTGGGCTGCGTTGTAACGGCCTTGACCTTGACGTAGTAGCTGGTCTTGGAGTAGCTGCTGGGCAGCGTCACGACGATCTTTCCGCTCTGAACCTTCGCGTTCCCGGACGTTGCCGAGAAGGTCGCGGTGTCGGCGGGCATCGAGGTGTCGCTCCCCGACACGGTGAGCGTCGGGGTCAGCCCCGTGGGGAAGGTGGGCGTCCAGGACCAGGTCTGGCCCGGCTGTATGTTCACCGTGCCTCCCGCGTTCGCCGCGTCCGACTCGTGGGCCAGGGCGGGGGCCGTGGCGACGCAGAGCATCAGGACGGCCGCGACCGCGGCGAACCATTTCATGCTGTGATTCGAATCCATGTCATCATCTCCGCCGGGTTGAGGGCCCCGGCATGCCGCGAGAAAAGAGTGGCCGCCCAAGCGCACGTATGCGGGCGGCAGGGGCCGTGCGAGGTATCGTCCAGATGAGGCCGGTGCCTTGCGCGCGTCCCATGGCACGGTGCACGCGCTCCGGCCTCTTGAAACTCGGAAAATGTGCATCGAGGCATGCGGATGGTGCCGTGAACGCGTGTCACATCGTTATCGTCCGTCGATGGCGCGACGGGTTCCACGTTTTCGGAGATTCATAACCCCCCTTGGCCTTCCGCATGGCATGGAACGTCCCTGCGGCTATCGCTTCACGGCCTTCAGCGGCAGAGGAGGTTCCATGGTGGCCGCCACGGACCAAACGTCGTTCCTGCATCGGGAGGGATACTCCTGAAGACCCTGACGGCGGCCATCGTCCTTCCGGTCATCTTCCTGGCGGCCTTCGGGGCGTCTCTGGCATCCCTCCTTCCGGTCGACCATTCCAAGGCGGCGTCGCAGGCGGAATCCGTGATCGAGCCGGGATGCGTCTACGCATGGCGCTGCCCCGACGCGGGCGGAATCATCTCTTCATGCGCGTTCGTAGGTCTGGACATCACGGAGGATGAGTTCGAGGGGTCGATGTTGGACCGCATCCTGCGCAAGGGGATCTTGACGTCCCCTGCTCCAGTCTCGTTCGTAGACCCCGCCGACAGGCATGTGGCCCAGGTCGCGGAGCAGATCTGCAGCGAGACGTCGGGATACGGGGATCGCGCGAGGGCGCTGGCCGCGCTGTGGTTCGTGCAGACTGCGATACAGTACGCCTCGGATGCGGACCTGTACGGCGAGGACGAGTTCTGGGCCCGCCCGTTGGAGACCCTCTACTGCCACAAGGGGGACTGCGAGGACACGTCCGTTCTCCTCTGCTCCATACTCCTGGCCATGGGGTTCGACGCCGTCCTCCTGGACTACCCGGGGCACGTGGCCGTCGGGGTGTGCCTGGAGGGGGCGGAGGGGACGTCCTATCCCTACGGCGGGAAGAGCTACTTCCTCTGCGAGACCGCGCGGGACGACACGTGCCCGATAGGCCAGGGGTGCAGGGCCCTCGATACCCCGGACATATACCGCCCGGGAGGGAAGGGGAGCCCCCCGGAGGCGCTCGTGTCCGGGCTCAGGCTCCTCGTCTGGGGGATTTTCGGTTTTCGAGTGTGATATCATGTTCTATGGATCAAGAATCAAGGCGGGCATGCCCGTCCTCATGGCCGTCCTGGTGCTGGCGGCCTCCGCGGTGCCTCTGGCGTCGTCCCAAGGGGCCGATGCCGAGTTCGTGGGAACCTGCACCATCGACTTGCAGCCGGGGCAGACCTGGACCTGGGAGCCGACCTTCAACCTAGACAAGGAGGTGGCGCTGGAGGTCTCCGCGGGCCAGGATTCGATGCCGGGGAGCGGATCGGCGTTCTCGTCCTCGTCGGGGTACGCCCAGGTGGCCGGCGGGAAGGTGTCCGTGGCGCTGCCGTCCGGATACGCCAAGCCCCACTACTATCTCAGCATAAGGGGCACCTCGACGCAGCCCACACAGTTCGCTTACTATCAGGTGACGTTCGACGTGTCGTCGTTCTCCCTGTCCTACCCCTCTGATAGCCTGAACGTGGTGGTCGGAACCCCTGTGGAGTTCGCCCCGGCCCTGTCGTCCACCAACGGCGACGTGTCCGCCAAGTCGTTCTCGATCAGCAGGGCGCTCCCGCCAGGTCTGGCTTTCGATTCCTCTACGGGGAAGATAAGCGGGGCCGCCACGTCGGCCAGGGCGGCCGCATCGTACACCGTCACCGCCACGCTGGACACGTCCCCCGAGCAGACCGTCAGGACCACCATAACCATCGGCGCGGCGGAGCCCCAGGAGGAGACGTGCACCGTGACGTTCAGGGCCTCGCCGCCCGGGTACGGGACGGTGTCGGAATCTTCCATCGTGTTCCCCAAGGGCGCGGCGGTCTCCGTCCTCACCGACGGGAGCCTGTGCATAAACGGCCGCTGCGTCACGGCGACGCCGTCCGCCCCCACCTCCCAGTACACCTACTCCTTCATCGGATGGTCCAAGACCTCCGGAACCATCGAGTCGGACACCGAGATAACAGCAAGCTTCTCCAGGTCGTCCGCGCAGAGCGAGCTGAAGGTGACGGTATCTGCGGTAGCGCCCCCTGGATGCGTCGGCCATCTGCCCTATCACTTCTTTGAGCCCTGACTCTATCTGCTCCAACGCGCGACGAGTACGCATGACGCACCCCTCGCAATCCTTTCCAGGAGGACGCTTCCCTTGGAGCGTCGCATGGGCCGCTCCCAGACCGTCCGACGGAAACCTGTCCCAGACCGCCTTCACGACCTTCTCCCTCGAGAGGTCGCACATGGAGCATCTGCCTTTCGTCTCATCCTGGGGGATCGACCACCTCATTATGGAGGCCGTGTCCTTGATGGCCTTCCCGGAGCGGCCAGAGACCTCGACGTCCTTCCCGGTGCGGAGGACGATCCTGTCGGAGCCCCCGACGGCGCACATCGTCCTTACCATGCACCCAATGCATTCCGCGGTACCCGGATCGGGAGAGAACTTGCATCTTGAACAGTTTATGACTAGAATGTCATCGGATATCGTCGCCGACGATGCGCGGGACGGACGGCTCTCGGCCTCTTTTTTCTCGGGTTGCCTTCTGAGTAAGGCCCCCTTGGCTTTCTCCAACGCCTGCATATGCCATTCTGGACGTTCGGATATAACCAAGGAACGCGTGCACGCACGGTACGACAAACCTTATACGGATGCGGACATAAGAGTCGGCGTGGAGATATTATCGCCCGTCGGGTCACCAGAGAGCCTTCCTGCCGCTGTCATGGGAGGCGCAGACGCCATCTATCTGGCCGGGAAGGATTTCGGAGCGCGCGCTTTCGCGGGGAATTTCAGCGACGCCGAGTTGGAAGGGGCGGTAGGATACGCGCACGACCACGGCGTGAAAGTCCATGTGACAGTGAACACCCTGGTCAAAGGAAGGGAGATGAACGACGCCGTCTCCTTCGTCAGATTCCTGGCGGACATAGGGGCGGACGCCGTCATAGTCCAGGACCTTGGGCTCCTGAAATGCCTGTCCAGCGTGGACATTCCGAAGCACGCCTCCACCCAGATGCAGATCCATTCTCTGGAGGGCCTCAGATGGTGCGCCGAGAACGGCTTGGACCGGGCGGTCCTGGCAAGGGAGCTCACGATGGAGGAGCTGTCGGCGATCGTCCCCGATTCCCCGATAGAGACGGAGGTCTTCATCCAAGGCGCCCTATGTTACTGCGTATCCGGCGGATGCCTCATGTCCAGCCACATTGGCGGGCGCAGCGGGAACCGCGGGTCGTGCGCGCAGCCATGCAGAAAGAAGTACGCCACGGAGACGAGGTCGGGATACCTTCTGAGCTGCGCAGACCTGTACGGACTGGACTTCATGGGCGAGCTCGGCCGCCTAGGGGTGACGTCCCTCAAGATCGAAGGGCGCATGAGGTCCCCGGCGTACTCCTATCTGGCCACGAAGGTCTATTCCATGGCCGACAAAGGAGAAACAGGCAAGGAGTTCGAAGAAACCTTGGAGCTTCTCAAGACGGTCTTCAACAGAGGGACCTGCTCGGGATATCTGGGCGGATTCACGTCGCCGGTGCAGCCGCTTTACCCCGACAACAGAGGCTTCCTTCTCGGAGAGGTGAAGGTCAGGGACAAGGTAGTCGACGTAAGCCAGATAAAGGAGCCCATCGGCATCAGGGACGGGCTGTCTCTGTTCGACGGGGACGTCAAAGCGGGCGGGTTCAAGGTGTCGGACCTGGACCCTATACGCGTCCCTTTCAAGATTCCGGATGGAAAATATTCGCTCTATCGCACCTACGACCCGCGCATAGACGAGGTGAAGAACCTGATAGGGTCTCCTCCGAAACTCACAGGTTCCACCCAGAGGCGTCCGGTCAGGCTGAAGTCGTCTACATTCCCGACCGAGCTGTCGAGGATGCAACTGTCATACTATGTCTCTACAATAAAGACCATGGAGGCGGCCCTTCCATACGCCGACCGCGTGTATTTCGACAACATGGACAAGGTCGACGAGGCCAGGGAGATATGCACGTCCGCCGGGAGGGAGTTCGTGACCCTGCTTCCGCGCTTCGACCCGGACGACGAGTTCCGCGAGAACGAGCATCCGGTGATGGTGAACACCGTCGGGCAATACCGCGCCTGCAAGGGGGCCAAGCGGATCTATGGGAGCAGCGTGTTGAACGCGTTCAACCAGTTCTTTCCGCTCCAGCTCCATCAGCTCACCTTGTCCACGGAGATGTCCAAGGGCGAGATCTCCGAGATGTGCTCGCGCTATCCGACGAGGCTGGAGGTCATGGCTTTCGGAAGGACGGAGCTGATGCTCACCCGCGACCCGGGCATGGACTCCTGCACCCTGCACGACGAAAGAGGGGCCGCGTTCCCCGTATACAGGGACAGGCGCGGCTATTCGCATATCCTCAACTCGGTGGACCTCTACCTGGTGGACAGCATCCAGGACATGAGGGAGATGGGAGTGTCCTCCCTGGGCCTGGACCTGAGGAAGCGCCCTCCGGCATTGGCGAAGGCCGTCGGCGAGATGTGCCTCAGGCCGGACCGCGCCAAAAGAGAGAAGATCACCGAGATGTGCGGCGGCTCCTTCACTCGCGGGCTGTACCAGCGCGGCGTGTGACCGCACGCCCGGCCGTTAAATATCTTCCTGACGAAAAGCCCCTGCATGAAGAAGGACAACAGGGGCGACATGGGCTTCCTGGAGGCCACTCTGGCCTTCATGGCCGTCATCGTCGCCCTGACGGCGTTTCTGGGGGCAGCCGTGCTCATAGCACAATCCGGACACGCGGAGGACCTCAGGTTCGACATGAACGCCTTGGAAGGCACGGTCGTGGACGGGCGGTTCGAGCCGGGATACGAGGATTACCTCCAGGAATACCTGGACGCCACAGGCCACCAGTACGTCAGGGTCGAAGCGAAGGTCCCAGGCGGGTTCTGCGAAGAGCCCGAGGCGGTCCAGGCAGGGACCGACCCTGGGTCAGGCTATTCTACGGCCTTCCACACATCCGTTGTGGAATGCGACGGAGGACGGGCGGTCCCTGCGATTTTCAAGGTGGTGTCATGCCGAAGGACCGGCGCGGGATAACCGCGTTCCTGGACGCGATCGTGTTCATGGCGATCCTGATGGTGGCGCTGACGATGCTTCCGTCCCAGATGGACGGAATCGACGAAGGAGGGCCGTCCGCCTCGAAGCTCATGGATGCCATCGCGGCCTCGAAAGTATGGATGAGCGACCTGTCCGACGACGGGGACGGCTCTCCGGTGTTCCTGACGGACATGATCGCCTACTCCGTCCATACCGGGGACAAACGTGCGCTGGAGTACCTGGAGGAGATCCTGGATGCGCATTGCAGGGGCCATCCGTACAAGGTGCGGATATCCTGCGGAGAAACGGAGGAGACCCTCGGAGACGCCCAAGTATGGACGGCTTCCGGGGCGCACGCCGAATACACGGTGTCTACAGGAGGACGCCTGGCCTTGACCGTTTCCATAGGACTACGATCAAGCCTTGACGACGTCCTTCCTGCGCTCCTCGATTCTGTCCTTTATGGTTGACCTGATGACCTTGGTGCACGGCCAGTCGCCGTCCATGTAATCGATGAGCTCCAGGATGTCGGCCTCCGGGTTGGTGAGCGCCAAGTACACCCTGCTCATGAACATCGAGACGGCATAGGGGAAGTCGTCGCAGATCTGCGGACGGTCCTTCCATATCTTGCATTTGTTGTCCTTGCCGAGGAAGGCGCACGGGGCCGTCTTGGAAAGCAGGAACCTGCCGTCCGGCGTGCGGGACGTGTAATCGTCGATAAACTCAGCGATGCTCAGGCCCGCCGCCGAGGCTATCCTCTCGAACTCTTCCGGTCTGACGACGATGTTCGGCTGGTGGCAGCATTTCCCGCACATCTCGCACGGGAACTCAGGCCTGTAGGACATGCAAATGTCGTAGGCGATGTCCAAATTGGACCTCATCTCCGGGCTTATCGTCCCCAGGCCTTCCAGGACGTACTTCCCGCGATATACCGCCATCAGAGCACCGCCCCGTAAAGCCCGAGCATGAATCCTATCATGCTGAGCATGAGCCCAACTCCGGCCACAAGGGTGAGAAGGCCCTTCCTTTCGCCGCCTAGGAGACGCGGAAGGTTCACGGCATACCCTCCCAGCACCATGCCCACGGCGCCGACGCCCGCGGCCGGAATGGACATCCCGTCGATCACGCACAGCAGCGAGGCCACGGCGCCGACCGCGAGAGCCAGAAAGCAGAAGAAGGCGGCGTTGGGCTTCCTCTCAGGCACGTACGGGATGTCCACCCTCCAATCGCATTCCTTACAGAATAGGACGTCTTCCGGGTTTTCGAACCCGCACTTCGGGCATTTCATGCTCCCGCGTAGCGCGGAGGGGTTCATATCAGTTGCGAGTTCCGCAAGCGTTTCCGGAAGAGGCATTCCGCCGTGGACCGGACAGTCCCGAACCTGGTAGGCCCGTCGGTCTCGCTGGATTCCAAAAGCTCCATGCCCTGGAACAGCGCCGCTATCCCTTCTGAGGTATAGTACCTGTAATAGATGCCGTTCCTACTTCCGCCCGACCTCATGTCACGTGGCGTGAAGCACCGGACCAGAAGGTATCCGCCGTCCTTCAGGACCCTTGCGATCTCGCCTGCGGCCTTCTCGAGAACGCCGTCCTCGAGGTTCTCCACGACGTGGACCGCCGTCACATAATCGAAGCTCCCGTCTTCGAACGGCAGTGACGAAACGTCGCATGCCACGAAAGACGCCGTCGGAAACAGCTCCCTGCATTTCCCTACGGCGGTCGGGGAGAAGTCGACCCCGGTCACCTCCATTCCGGCCTTCAACAAGGCCGCGACGGTCTTGCCGTTTCCGCATCCCAGCTCCAGGGCCTTCCCCTTGCAGGGAACCGGTATCTCGGATACGCCCCTCCATGTCCGCGGATTCTTCCGATAGACGTCCTCCCATAGCTCCTTCTGGCCCATCGACATCCCTTATGCATCGACATGAGCCACCTGTAGAATAGAGTTACAGTCATGGAAGACAACACGATGAAGGTCGAAAGCGGACCTTTCATCATCCTGTCCGGGCGCATGGATATCTTCAGGCCTTCGAGCATAAGGACGCAGGACCTGTCGGAGACTGAATTGTTATGGATCGCCAGATTCCGCATGAGGAGGATGCCGTCCCAGGTCTTCGAGTCTTTCTCATCTATGATGCCCAGGTCCGTCGATGCCCATATTATCTCACGCAGGTGGGCCCTTCCGCTTCTGACGTTGACCGTCTTCAACATCCCGTACGGCTGGTAGATCTTGACGCTATCCTTGGCGCCCTTCTCCACGGAAGAGACGACATCGACGAACAGGTTCCTGGTCACCACCATGATCCTCTCGGACATCTCCTCCTCCATTAATCCGTGGCCTGCCCAGGCCCTGTAATAGAATGCGAGGGTTTCCTGCGCGATGAGCGTCCGGTTTCTGATGTTCCAGAAGCACATGGACCTGGGATCTTTCTCCCGGTCGGCGACCTCGGAATCAACCGCCAAGGCCATCGCTGAGACTTCTTCCATGAAAGCCCCCAGGTACTCCCTGGCTTCGATCATGCGAACAGCCATGATGTCATGTTAAAAAAGCATGTTCTATGCAGATTAATATAGAAATTAGTCGATTCGGGGCTCAAAGGAAGTCGGCCGATGTTCTGGAACACAAGGATCGAATGCATGCGCAAGAGCGATCTGAAAGCGATGCAATACCGCGAGCTCAAGTCTTTGGTGAACAACCTGTACTCGTTCAACAGGTTCTATCACGACAAGATGAAGGAGGCGAACGTGCACCCTGACGACATCACCTCGCTCTCAGACGCCTCTAAGCTGCCTTTCATGTACAAGCAGGACCTCAGAGACAACTACCCCACGAACATGTTCACCGTCCCCAACAGCGAGGTGGTGAGATACCATGTCTCATCCGGGACCACCGGGAAGCCGACCTTGGTCGGATACACCCGCAACGACCTGGAATATTGGACGGAGGCTTTGGCCAGGTCCCTGACGTCCGTGGGGATCGGCTCCGAGGACACCATGCAGGTCTCATACGGGTACGGGCTGTTCACGGGAGGCCTGGGGCTGCATTACGGGGCCGAGAGAGTGGGGGCGACGGTCCTTCCCGCCAGCACCGGCAGCACTGAGCGCCAGATAGAGCTGATCAAAGACCTCGACGTCACCGCCATAGCCTGCACCCCGTCGTACCTGGTGCACATGGGCGACGTGGCGAAGAGGATGGGGGTCGATTTCCGCAGGGACACGAAGCTCAGGAAGGCTGTCCTTGGAGCGGAGCCATGGTCGGACAGCATGAGGAAGCACATCGAGGAGACGCTGGGGATAAGGGCCTTCGACATATACGGCACCTCCGAGATGGCGGGGCCGATGTTCACGGAATGCGAGGAGAAGGCTGGGATCCACATGGCCGGCGACCTGGTCTATTGCGAGATAATCGACCCGGACTCGGGCGAGAACCTGGAGCCTGGACAGAAAGGCGAGCTCGTGGTCACCATGCTGAAGAAGGAGGCTATGCCCATGATCCGCTACAGGATAAAGGACATAACCTCGCTCGACGAGGAGGAATGCCCCTGCGGGCGCACCTCACCCAGGATATCCAGGATATCCGGGCGCTCCGACGACATGCTCATCATACGCGGAATCAACGTATTCCCGTCGCAGATCGAGTACACCCTGCTCCAGATTCCGCAGCTGGCCGGCCATTACATGATTATCGTGACGAGGGAGGGAGCCCTTGACAGGATGGTGGTCCAGGTCGAGATCAAGGAGGAGGCCTTCAGCGACAAAGTTGAGGACATGAACAGGCTGAGGTCCTACGTCGAGTCGCAGCTCAAGAAATACCTTAACATAGCCGCCGAGGTAGAGCTTAAAGCGCCAGGCGAGCTACCGAGATTCGAAGGAAAGTCCAAGAGGGTAGTGGACAAGAGGGTGATATGATGGCAGACAGCATAATCAAGCAGCTTTCGATATTCGTGAACAACGAGCCTGGGCGCCTGGCATACATAGCCTCCGTCCTCAAGGAATGCGGCATAAACATGCACGCCTTCAACCTGGCCGAGTCGGCCGACTTCGGGATACTCAGGGCGATCGTGGACGACCCGGAGAGCGCCTACAGCAAGCTCAAGGCCAAAGGCATCATAGTACGCAAGACCGACGTGATAGGCGTGGTCCTGGAGGACACCCCCGGGGCGCTGTTCCAGGCCGCCGACGCGTTCGGGAAGGCGGGTATCAACATCGAGTACGGGTACGCCTACTCTGGAAAGCGCGGCTCCGTGTTTTACATGAGGGTCAACGACCCGGAGAAAGCCGTGGAGATCCTGAAACGCGACGGCATATGCCTGGTCAGCAGCGGTGAGATCTGATGGGGAACCTGAACGTGGCCGTCCTGGGCGCCAAGGACCTGGCCGCCAAGATCGGCAAGAAGGGGACGGTGACCGACATGACCTTCTACGACTACAAGGAAGGCAGGGACTCGTTCACGCTGATAGAGCCGTCGAAGTACCCCGAGAAGCTGTCGTCCCTGTTCTACTCCGCGGCGATGTCCGAGTTCGCGATCCTCGTGGTGGAGAAGGTCGACTCCTTCCTCGGCGAGACTATAGTGATGGCCGACTCGCTCGGATTGGACAGGGGATGGATCATCCTCCGGAATTACATCCAACCGGAACAGGTGAAGCCTCTCCTCTCAGGGACGGCGCTTGAGGGGTACGAGCTCAGGGAGGAGGACCCCATCAAGCTCAGGGAGGAGCTCATAGCGATGGCCAAAGCGGAGTCCAAGGCCGCCGGAGAGGGCACTTGCGGCTCGTGCCCCGTCGACTCGCACTTCAACGTCAGAGGCGTCGGGACGGTGGTCCTCGGGTCGGTCATCGACGGCCATTTCAAGAAGCATGACAAGATGACGGTCTTCCCGATAAAGAGGGAGGTCATCCTGAAGTCTATACAGAAGCACGACCTGGACGCCGAGGACGGGGTCAAGGGCGACCACGTAGGCCTCGCGCTCCGCGGAATCGAATCGGACGAGCTGGACAGAGGCTTCGTGGTGACCACCGACAAGTCTGTCACGATGACCCGGTCCGTTTCGGGGAAGGTCTCCCTGGTGAAGTACTGGGGGTCCCCCCTGAAAGAAGGGATGGTCCTCCATCTGGGCCACTGGATGCAGATGGTCCCGTGCAGGGTGGCGTCCGCCTCCGGGGACGACTTCAGGTCCGCCGACGTCGTCCTGGACCTTGACTCGGACATGATCTTCAAGCCCGGCGACAAGGCCATCATAATGTATCTCGAAGGCGGCAAGCTCCGCGTCGCGGGGTCCGTCGTCCTCGGGCGATGTCGAAGGGGATACCCCCTTCCTCATTCGCAGTTCTCGAACTGGCTGTCATACAGCTCCTTGTAGAAGCCTCCCTCGGATAGCAGCCCCTCGTGGGTGCCACGCTCTATGATGGACCCGTCCTTGACCACGAGGATCAGGTCGGCGTCCTTTATCGTGGAGAGCCTGTGGGCGATCACGAACGAGGTGCGCCCTTTCATAAGCCTGTCCATGGCGTCCTGGATATGCCTTTCCGTGCGGGTGTCCACGGAACTGGTGGCCTCGTCGAGTATCAGGAGGGGCGCGTTCTTCACGAGCGCCCTGGCTATGGCGATCTGCTGGCGCTGCCCCGCTGACAGGGACTCCGCGTCGCCCAGGACGGAGTCGTATCCCTCCGGAAGGGACCGAATGAATCCTGATATCCCCACGGCGTCGCAGGCGCAGTCCAATTCCTCGTCGGAGACGTCGCGGCCTAGCGTCAGATTGTCCCTGACCGTGCCTGCGAACAGCCAGGTGTCCTGGAGCACCATGCAGAACATGTCCCGCACGCATGAGCGGCTCATATCCTTCAGGCTCTACCCGTCCACCAAGATGTCTCCGGAATCCAGCTCGTAGAACCTCAGGAGAAGGCTGGATATGGTCGTCTTCCCGGACCCGGTAGGCCCCACGATGGCGATCTTCTGCCCAGGCTCCACCTCCAGGCTGAACCCGTGGATCACCTCATGCCCGGGCTCGTAAGAGAAGCGCACGTCATGGAACTCCACCCTCCCGACGACGTCCGGACAGGATTGTGGCTTATGGCTCTCGTCCTCCATCTCCGGCGCATCCAGGAACTCGAAGACCCTCTCTGCGGACGCGGCGATGCTCTGCAAAGAGGAGATGGAGTTCGACAGCCTCTCCATAGGGTCGCCGAACTCCTTGACGTAGACGATGAAGGCGACGATGACGCCGTACCCGATTGTTCCATTCAGGACCATCATCGATCCTGCGACGCATACCACCACGTAGCCGAGGTTCGATATGAAGGACATTATCTGAGGCATGGTGCTGGAAAGGAATCTGGCCTTCAGGGCGCTGGAATAGAGGTCATCGTTGATCCTCACGAACTCCTCCCTGACCTTCCCTTTCCCGTTGTAGGCGTCCACGACGTCCATCCCGTAGTAGGTCTCCTCGATGAGCGTGTTGATCTTTCCGAGGTCGCTGGCCTGCCTCACGAAGTACTTCTTCGACCTCCTCACGATCAGCATCACGATGAAGAACCCGCAAAGGGCCGGAATCACGGCCACGATCGCAAGCCTCCATTCGGTGTATACCATCATCGCCGACGAGCCGACGATCATCGTCACCGCGACGATCATGTTTGCCATGCTGTCCGCCGAATGGTGACGGACGTTGTCGGCGTCGTTGGTGAACCTGCTCATGACGTCCCCTGTCCTGAGCCTGTCCAGATGCCCCAGCGGGATCCTGGATATCTTGCTGTTCAGGTCCTTGCGCATGATGTTGCCGTTATGCTCCGAAGCCGACGGTATCAGGATGGAGGAAGCCGATTTCAGAACGGCCACCGCAGAGTAGAGGGCGGCGAGCACGAGGACGTCGGAGAGGATGGCGCCCATGTCCATGACGTTTCCGGGACCTATACCCTCCGAGATCAGGTCGGTGACGGACTTCAGATACTGCGGCGCGATGAGGACGACAAACGAGGCTATCATGGAAATCGCTATGCCTGCATAGACGCGGTAGCGGTGCCTCCCCAGGTACCGGAATATGCGTGACGCGGTCCCCGCCAGGTTCTTCGATTTGTCGTACTTGGCCCATCTGGGCTGCGGCGCGCTCATAGCGTCCCCTCCGTCATCTGTGAGACCGCGATGTCGCGATAGAGCCTGCATCCCTTCATCAGCTCGGAATGCGTCCCGACGCCGACGACCTTGCCCTCGTCGACGACCACTATCACGTCCGCATCCATTATCGTGCCAATGCGCTGCGCTATCATCACCACTGTGGCGCCTTTCATCTCCTCCTTGAGGGCGGAACGCAGCCTCCTGTCGGTCTTGAAATCCAAGGCCGAGAACGGGTCGTCGAGGACCAGTATGCCGGAATGGCGGCATATCCCCCTCGCAATGGAGATCCTCTGCCTCTGACCGCCTGAGAGGTTCTTCCCGTACTGGGATATCATGGCATCCAGGCCCCCCGGCATCCCGCGTATGAACTCCGAAGCCTGCGCGACGTCCAATGCTTTCCAGACGTCGTCGTCATCCCTCTGTCCGGAGGTGTCGCCGTAGTTCACGTTGTCCCTGACGGTGCCGGTGAAGATTATGCTCTCTTGGGGGAC
>JAEEGK010013260.1_pt1 | contig 18602 bp, 6 predicted proteins | sample 8958771 | NCBI WGS metagenome assembly JAEEGK01 (sample SAMN16246547, study PRJNA631951) | gut metagenome | biome: gut microbiome; feature: rumen; material: SC-attached | host: Bos | place: Iran: Karaj | collected 2018-10
GGATTGGGGATTGGGCCCAATCCCCAATCCCCAATCCCCAATCCCCAATCCCCAATCCCCAATAACTTTTTAATATATCATTTAAAACTATAAAATAAATGATATTTAATAATTATAAATTATTAAATTGTAAAAGATAAGTAATTTATATTAATAAAAAAAATTAAATTTTTATGTTAAAAAATTTAAAACTATTTTTAGAATCATTTATATAATTCTTCCTTTATAATTCTTTCTTTATATCCTTATATATAATCGTCATCATAATTGTTAGATTCATGATTTGATTTTACTTCTTGATTTACAAATTCATTATCATAATAATCTTTTTCATTATATATATTATCAATATTATTGTTATTTTCATTTTCTATATTTTTATAATTATCATTTATTTTTTCAATTTCATCCAATTTTTGTTTAAAATCATCATTATAATAATTATAAGGAGAATATGGTTTGTTATAATCACTTCCTATAATAGAATGAAATAAAGGATAATCACTATTTTCATTATTATTTAAATTTTTATTTTCTCTTTCAATTATTTAAAAATAACTATTAATTTTTTATCAATTAAATGATTTTTAAATAAAGGTGTGAATTTATTAGATTTGAACCTATAACTCAAACTAATATTAGATTGTTATATCTAAATATTAATATTATCAAAATTTTAATTAATTGAATAAAAAGATGAGTTTAAACGTTTTAATTCATTAATTCCTGAAAGAATTTGATTATTTATAATTTTTTGAAATTTGATTATAATATAAGAAGATGCCTCACTATCAGCTCACATTGGCAGAGATGGACTAATGAATTTTGATTTTTGTAATCCTTTAAAATATTTTTCATAATTTGCAAAAAGAGAAAATTTTATTCTTTTTTATTAATGAAGGTATTTATTTTTATAAATTAGATTCTGATTATATTTATTTATTATTCTCATTGAATTAGTTATATTTGCTTTTTGAATATTTTTCAGGTTTAATTAAATATAAATTTTTGAATTTTACTTTTAAATAATTATTATATTATTCTTTTGATTTTTTAAAAATTCCTTTTATTTTAATAACTTTTTATTATTTTATTATTTTTTTATTTTTATGATTTTAAACTATAATCTTTTAATTATATTATATAATAATATTTATGATCTAATATTAAATTCATTTAATATTTTTTTATCATTTGATATTAATGAAAAAAATACATTTGTATTATCAAAAATTCCTTTCATAGAAATTACTTTATTAATATCAAAGTTTTTTAAATTTAATAAATTTAATGAAAAACAGCCAAAAAAAATATAATTCATATTTATTAAATTATTTGTAATAAAATTAGATAGGTCTAATTTTGTCAATTCCTTACATGAATAAAACATATAACTCATATTAATAACATTTTGAGTTTTAAAATTAGACAAATCTAATTTTGTTAAAGAATAACAACATCTAAACATATCATTCATATTAATAACATTATTAGTATTAAAATTAGATAAATTTAAATTAATTAAGGAATGACATTCACTAAACATATTAGACATATCTTTTACATTATTAGTATTAAAACTAGATAATTCTAAATATTTTATAAAATTACAATCATTAAACATAAAACTCATATCAGTTACTTTTTCGGTATTTAAATTACATAAATTTAATGTTGTTAATCTTGAACATCCATCAAACATATGACTCATATTTGCTATATTTTTTGAATCAAATTTTGATAAATCTAAAGATGTTAATGTTGAACATTCAAAAAATAATTTTCTTAAATTTGTAATTGATTTATCTAAAATATATTTTAAATTATTTGATTTTTCTCTGTAAAATTTTAATTTATTAGCTGATTTTATATTTTTTGTGTTAATAATAACTTCTATTAAATTTATATCTTTTTTTTGAGGAAAACCTATAATTAGTACTTCTTTATTAATATCTTCATTTCTTATAATATTAAATCCAAATATGCAATTTTCATTTTTAGAAATATTTGATTCTTTTTCTTTATTTTTATTATTAGGTAAATCTAATAAATTGTGTTGAGGTTCTTGTTTTGATTCATTAACTTCTTGTTCATATTCATTTAATATTTGAGTATTAAATAAAGAACTAGAATCCATTTTTTTATTTTTTTTAATCTAATTTATAAAAAAAAATATTTTTTCTCAATTAATTATACAAATACTACATATTAAATTGAATTAATTTTAATATTTAATAATTCATTCATATTAATTGATTAAATTTCTTCATTTAAATTACATTATATAAAAATGATTGTAGCATGTGAAAAACAAGGAGATAATTTTAATAAACACGAAGGAATATTTACAAAAATAAATATATGTAATATAAAAAGAAATAAAAGTTGTGAAAGTTTTAAACATATGAAATTAATAGATAAAAAAAGAAAAACACAGAAAAAAAAAAGTTTAAGAATTCAATTTCAAAATTCAATGAAATCAAATGACCATAAGAAAATAGAAAATTTAAATAATCAAAATATAAATATAATAAATGCAAAAAGTTCACATAATATAAATAATATTCAAAATATAAACTCAAATAAAGATATGAAAAGTAATTTATCATCATCAATGGGAAAAAATTTTATATTAAAAAGTGATTTTTGTAAAAGTACAGTATCAAATAATTATCAAAATCATTTAAGAAAAGAAGAATCAAATCCTTTATTATCATATTATGGAATAGATAAACCTCCAAAAAATGTTGTAAATGATTATTTATTATTTGTTAAGAAATTAAAAGGAGAAATTGATGATTATCAAGAACTTTTTGATAAAAATGAAAATTATATTAATAAAACTAAAAAAGAAATTATTATTAGTGCTTATTTAGATGATGAAGAAACTATTAAATATATTGATGTTAATGAAGATGATAATGAAAATGATAGTGAATCAAATAATAAAACTAATTCTGAATCAAACAATGATGATTCTATATCAAAAAAATTATTTCAAAATTCTTTATTAAATATACCATCAAATAGGAATATTTCTAATTCAAATAATAATAGTCAATCAATGTATAATAATTCACAAGATATTTTTTTAAATAATCAAAATAATTATTATAATCATCAAAATAATTTTGGATTAAATTTCCAAAATAATTATATGATGAATATTCATAATTCAATAAATCAAAATAACAATTATCAAATATACAATAATCCAAATAGAATAATGAATAATAATAATATTTCATTAAATATTTCAAATTATAATTATATGAATAACTTAAATAATAATCAAGGAAATAATTTTCAATTTAACAACTTAAATAATAACCAAAATAATTCATTTTATAATAGAAATCAAAATCCATATATGAATAATAATATATTTAGCAATAATAAACAAGTAGAAAATAATCAAAATAACATAAATATAAAACAAAATTTTCAAAATGAAAATTACTCAAATTACACTGATTCTTCATTAGCAAAAATTGCCCCTTATTTAATAAAAGAACAAAGTGGTTGTCGTTTTATTCAAGAAAAAATTCAATCACATCCAACATTTGCAAATGATTTATTATTTCCTCAATTAAAAAATAGTTTACCAGAATTAATATGTGATCAATTTGGAAATTATTTATTTCAAGTTTTATTAGATGTTTTATCTTTTGAAAATTTAAGTGAATTTTTAACATTAACACAACAATCATTTTTTCAAATTTGCATTTCTGCACATGGAACAAGAGTAATTCAAAAATTAGTAGATAAAGTTTCTTCTTCTCCAATTTTATTAAATAAATTTATTTATAATATTTGTAGTGAAAATTTAAAAGAAATAATAAAAACTCCATATGGAAATCATATTATTCAAAAATATTTAAGTACTGTTCATAATCAAGAATATACTAATTTTATTTTTCAAATTGTAAAAGAAAATTTTTTAGAAATTACTAATTCGAAACATGGAGTTTGTGTTGTTCAAAAATGCATTAGTGAAGGAGATGAAATTCAAAGACCAAAAATATTAAATTTAGTTTTGAAAAATTTAGAAAAAATTATAAATGATCAATTTGGTAATTATGTTATTCAATATATTTTAATTACTGATGATTTAGAATTTAATGAAATTAATGATATTATTGTTAAAATTAGTGAAAATATTATTGAATACTGTAAAAAAAAATTCTCTGCAAATGTAATTGAAAAATGTTTTGAAAATTCAAATCAAAAAACAAGAAATATATTATTAAATAATATTATTGAAAAAGATCCTCATTCAATTATTGATTTATTAATGGATCCTTTTGGTAATTATGTTATTCAAAAGGCTTTAATTGTAGAAAAGGGAGAATTATATACTAAAATATTACAAATAATAACAAAAGGAATTGGAGAAATTAAAAAAGCAAATTTTGGTAATAAATTAATTGTAAAATTAATTTCTAAACATAAAGAATTAGGGGAAATGTTAGCAAATAATGGGGATGATATATATAAAAATAATAATCAAAATAATAATAATTTTAGAAATAATCAAAATCGATTTAATAATTATCATAATAATAAAAATTTCCATTAATTTTTAATTTATGATATATTTTCAATTAATAAAAAAGGCATATTATTTAGAAATATTTATTTGAAATCTTTTTATATATAATAAATAGTAAAATACTAAATTTGAATTATTAATTCTTTATATTTTTTTATTTAATATATCAATTGTATTTTTATCAGGAATATTTTTTAATAAATTTATTTTATTCTTTATTTTTTATTAATTTATTTTATTTCTTTTTTAAATTAAATTAGATATATTTAAGTTTACATGTAATTTATTTCTAATATTAAATAGTGTAAATCATTTTTTTAGCAATTGAAATAAACCATTAATTAAATATATAATCTTTTATGAGACTTTTGGTCTTATTTTGTATTTTTGAATAGAACCATTTCCAATCATTATAACATAAATATAATCTTTCCCCTCTTTAATTGAAGACAATAAAACATTATCATTTTTAAGTGGTATATTTTTAATATTTTCCATATAAGGTGCTCTTCTAATAACAATTTCTCTCTTATCTGAAAGATAAATTAAATAATCTCTGAATTTATTAGTTACAATTAAAGGATTATAAACTTTTTCTTTTTGATATTCAATAATTTTATTTTCTTCATCAAAATCTTTTAAATCTATAGGATTACCATTTAAAGTATAACAATTAAATTTACAATTAGAATTTGAAAAACTTGAAAATGAAGGAAAAGGAGTATTAAATAAGAAAATATAATCACATTTTCTTTTATCATAAACAGAACCAACTAAATTACAACTTTCCATTAAATATAAATTAATAAATCCATCATCAGAACAACTAATAAACATTTTTAAATTATCATTTGAACAAATATAATTAATTCTCTTACAATTATTATGTATCATTTTGAAATAAATAAAAGAAACTTTTCCTTTTTCATTTAAATCACGTTTAATTTTATAAATAATAATACTTCCTTTTTTAGTTCCTAAAAATAATAAAGTTTTTTTTTTATTTATTTCTAATGCAGAAATCATACTTTTATCTCTTGAAGTAATAATTGCATTATTCATTCTAATTTCTTCAAAGTAATTATTTTTTCCATAAACTAAAACATTACCATCATAAAAACCAGTAATTATAAAAATATCATATACACTATTACAAATTAGATTTTTATAAGATGTTAATTTTTTTAAATTAATTTGATTAATAAAATTATTATTCAAAGTTTTTTCAATAATTTGATTATATTTAATAAATTGAATATTATTATTTTCTTGATTAAATATAATTCTATTAAGAGAATTTATATCTTCAGCACAATTAAAATTTTCAAAATCAACTTGACAAGTTAATAAATCTAAATTATTAACTTTTTCAACAACAACATTAGTTTTTTTTTTAGGATTTTTTTTTTGAGGAACATTTTTAAATAATTGTTTAGGGCAAATTCCTAACTCAAAATAATGTTTAATCTCACTAACAGATTCATCTTTAGATAATTTTTTTAATTTTTTAAATCCCCAATAATTATATGCATAAGGTAAAAAAACATTATATCTTTCTGATGCCGAATTACCAAATTGATAATCTCCAAATATTAAATTTACCCATTCAAATAATTGTTCTTTATTCGTTTCTTCTAACATTTCTTTTAATACATAAATTAAAATATCACTTTTTTCTTTGCACCAATTTGGTAAAATTACATCACTAATTTCAATTTTACTTCTATCATTTTCATTAATATAAAAACCTAAATTTAAATTATTAATATTATTAAATATATCTGGTAAATAAAAAAATTCTGGAATTAATTCTCTAACATCACTTTTTTCTCTTATTGAATTATAATAACTATTTTCAAAACTAAAAAACAATCTTTCAGGTAAATCAAATTCCCATTTTTGAATTTCTAAAGCAGTTAAAGTAAAAGGAAATAATCTAGTTAAATAATGAGAAACATATACTTGATTACTATAATGACTACCAAAACAAAAAGGAATTTTTTCCCAATCTAAAAAATTATTAGTTTCATATAATGATTCATCTTCATATTTAAAACTTTTAAGTGTACTTATATCTAAAATCATTGATTGATAATTACTAATATAAGACTCTTTTCTTAATTTACTTTTACTATCTACTTCTATTAATCCCATTGGAGTATTTAAATTACGTAAATTATTTAATTGTGATAAAGAAAATTTAATACTGTTTTTAGATTCATTATTTATTTTTAAAGTTAAAGTTTTTTCTGGTATTATCCAAGGAAAAATGGGATATTGTGTTATATCTCTTAATGATCTATTTCCAAAAATATTTAAATTCATTATAAATTCAAAATTTGATATTTTATTTTGAGATGACCATTTTGTATAAATTTGTTGATATTCAGGTGCTGGTTTATTTATTGATAAAAAAATTTGATTTGAATAATTTTCTTCTTGAAAAATAAAACTATAATTTTTGTTATCTTTAGTATATATTTCAAAACCTGTGTCAGTATAATAATAAGTTCTTTTAATTGCATATTTAATATTATCTATTTTTATTTTTAAATAATAATCTTCATTTTCATGATATTTATCTAATAAAGTTCCAAAACATTTATTTTTATTTAAATTAAAATGTGGATCATTTGTTCTATTTGTTTTTATTAATTTCTTACCAAAAAATTCTATTTTATCTTTTTCATAATTCATAAAACCAATTATATGATTTGTTATTTTTACTAAACAACAATTTTTATAATATTTATAATTTATAAAATTTAATTCCTTTTCATTTGGAAAAGAATGAAGATTTATTTGATATGGATTGTCAAATTGATCTTTAAATAAAGTTAATTTAAATTCTTTAGGTAAATAATATTTAATATCTAAAATTGGAACTATTAAAGGATGAGTAAATTGTTTTGTCAAATGATTTGATATTTTAAATTTTAATTGATTTTTTCCTTCTTCTGTATAGAAAGTATTAAAGTTACTATAAGGTTGATTAAATGAATAAAGTGATTTTTTTAATTTTCTATATTTTTTTTTATTTTTATATGAATCTATATATTCTTTTTTGTTTTTTTCATATATGTATTCTTCAATAAAATTACTTTTTCTTATTATATAATCATTTTTTATTATTTCTTCAACATTTACATTTTGATTATAATTCATATTCAAATTTATATTTTTATTGATATCATATAAGTTATTTATTATAGTTAAATAAGTATTTTTTTGTTCTTCTAATTTTTTTTTTAATATTGTATTTAAATCATCATCACTTTGACTGAATATATTATTTAATTCTGATATACTAAAATTACAATTTTTATTATTATTATCTTGACTAATATCTATAATTTTAAATTTTTCTAGAATTTTGATAATTCTTGCATCTTTCTGAACATAAGTTTTAAACATACCATTTAAACTGATAATTTCACGAATTAATTTTGCAATTCTTAATATATTTGCAAATATTTTAATATAATCATTTTTTCTATTAGTATTTAAATAATAAAAAGTAAAAAAGTTTACAAAAAAAAAATCATAACATAGTTCAATATTATCAATTATATCTTTTTCTTCAAATTTATTTTGTATATCACAAAAAATTAAAGTTAAAATAAAAACAAAGTATTCATTAATTTTTTGAAAATGTCCTTTAATATATCCTTCATAAATTAAATATATAGTGTAATAAAACATATATGATATTGATTCCTCTTTTTTTTTTAAATTATTGCATATATGAATATACAAATAATTATCTCTTTTTTTTAAATATTCTGTGAATTTTGTTATCTGACTTATAGACATAGTAAAAATTCTATCATCAACTAAATAATTATAATTATTGATATCAGCATAATTTAATAACTGTTTAAAATTATTATTTGTATCAAATACATAATTTTCAATTTTTTCATCTATTTTTATATTTTCATAAAAGTATTTGAAAAATTGGGAAGATTGTTCAAATTCTTTATCTTGGAATAATTTATAATTAAAATTTATTAAATATGACATATAATAAAATGGTATTTTTTTTTTTTTTATTATAATTTCATAATTCAATTTTGTAAAAATTACTTTTCCTTTTTTATCGATTAAATCTGTTATTTTATTTACTTTTTCATTATTTTTAATCATTAAAAAGAAATTATCAAAATATATTTTTCCCATAATTTTTAAAAAATTATTTTTTAAAAATAATTCATTAAAAAATGCATTATTATTATTATTATTATTATTATTATTATTGTTATTATTATTATTATTATTATTTAGAATTAATGTATAAAGATTTTCAAAAGAATTTTCAATAATTGAATTAACTTTATCTAAATCAATTTCTTCTTTTTTTTGATATTCAAATTCAAGATTATCATTTGTCCATTGATGGAAAATACATCTGAAAATTAAATGAAAAATATCTATTATTAAAAATAAAGTATTATCTTCAGAATTCATTTTAAGAATTAAATTATTATCTATTTGTTCTTTTTTATTATTCTCTTCATTTTGATTATTTTTATTTATATTTGTATTTATTTCATCTTCTTTGATTTGGTTTTTATTTTCATTATCATCTTCTTTTACTTCTTCTTGTTCAAAAAAATTATATTCATATAAAAAGAATTGATCAATTATTTTTATAATATCATCTTTTTTTTTTGAATTTATTTGATTTATCAAATTATAATAATTTAAATATAAAATTCTAAAAATGTTAATTATAATTTCTTTAATATTAATTGGATATCTTGCATAAAATAATAGTAAATCAGTGATAAAATTTTTACTTAAAAAATAAGTAACTATATTTTTTTGTTGGCCATATGGAAATTTTGCATCTTCATTTAAATATTTATAGAACAATATTAAAATAAATTCAACTTTTTGAAAATCAATTTCAGGATTCAATAAAAATCTGAAAAAGAAAATTTTATCTTTATTATTATCAATTTTTTGTGACTTATCATTTTCAAGAATTAATCTTAAAACTAAAATAAAATTTTTTTCATTATTTAATTCAAATTTTTTTTTAAATTCATGAATAAAAAATGGTTGTAAATAATTCAAATCTAAAAATTTTTCAAAATAAATAAAATTATTTCTATTTTGCTCTATTTTATAAAATTCATTTAACAAATTTAGAATAAAATCCCAAAATTTACTTTGTTCTTTTTCTGAAAATTTAATCATTATTTTCCAATTAAATAATAAATCATTCAAAAAAGGAGAACTTTTATAAGGTTTAATTGTCATCATTGAAAATTTATTTACATTATCATATAAAAAATTATTTAATAAATCATTATCTTCTAAAAAACATCTTTCATAATTTTTAAGAAAACAGCTAAAAATTTGAAAAAATTTATTTCTTTCATATTCATTTACTTCATTTATTTTTAAACAAATAATTTTAAATATTCTATTAAATAAATTAACTCCATCATTATTATTATAATTTTCATAAATAAAATCAAAAACAGGAAAAAAAATATTAATGCCTGAATAATTATAAATATTTTTAATTTTCTTATGAATAATATGAGCATAATTTAAATGAAAATCATTTAATTTAATAAATTTTGCTTGATAATGATTAATTGGATCTTCAATTTCCATTGATTCAAGATCTAATGTTTGAGGAGAAAAACAAGAAAAAATAATTTTATTAAATTCTTTATTAAATGTATCTTTATTTGGTTGAAAAAAATTTATATCTTCAAAATAATCAATTACACTATATTTATTATTATTATATAAAATTATTGAAGATACTCTTCCAATAAAATTTTCAAAAAAAATTATTGATTTTAAAAATATTGATTCTATTTCTATTGGCATTGCTTTTATTTTTGTTCTTTTCTTTTCCTTTTCTAATTTATATGAAAATAATAATTTATTTCCGAAATTAGTTTTTGTAATTCCAAAAACAATATTATTCCAATCTTCATAATTTATTTCATAACTTAAACCTTCTTGTATTTCATCATTTATGATAATATCAACTTTATTTCCATTTAAAGTCAATTTATATATATCTTCTCCTATATTTATCTTTATTAAATTTGAATTTTCATTTTTATGATATTTTTCTAAATAAAACCAAAATTTAAAAGCAAATCCAGTATTAATTAAAATTTTTGATATTAATTGAATACCACTTTCTGTTGTATTATAAAAGAAAAAATATTTTATTTTTTTTTGCTCATCTTTATTTTCTATATTAGGATATAATATTTCTAATATATCAATGTAATGATTAAAAGTATCAATTGATGAATTTTTATTTTTATTAACAATGCTTCTGAATATATAATAATAAAGATTTGGATTAATTGTTATATTATTAATTAAAAATTTTAAAATTTCAACTATTTTATTTTTTAATTCATCTTCAGAAGGAAATTTAATATATATCTCACATAAAAGTTCAATAAATCCTATTTGATTTTTTAATATAAGTGAAGATGATGTTTCTAAGATTATTGCAATATCAATGCATTGATTTATCATATCAAACAAAAAATTAATTTTTTGTAATATTAAATTTGCATCTTCTGACTCTAATATTTCTTGGAACAAATTTATTATTTCATCTTTACAATTTTCTTTAAATAAAGGAATAAAAGTTTCATCTTCTTTGTAAAATATATTATCAAATCTATTTTTTATTTCTTCCATTAAAATTAAATAAAATTATTTATTTTATATTTTTTGATATTCTACAAATCTAAATATTAAATAATAAAAAAAAATAATAATAATTTTTAAATACATTTAACATAAAAGATTTAATAAATAAAAATAATATATTAAATTTAAATACACATTATTATATTTTTTATTAAATTAAATTTAAAATGGGAAATGAAATATTAAAAAAATATTCGATTAATAAAATTCCATTATTTCAAACAGGTTTTTTATCTTTATGGAATGTATATCAAGGAAAAAAAAAATCCACAAATGAAGAAGTATGTATATTTTTTCTTGATAAAAAAACATTAAAAAAAAAATTTTCAGATTCACAAAAAAGAAAAGAAATAATATCTTTATTAAAAAAATCCCCTTTATTATTATCAAAATTAAATAATTTTCATTATTTAAAAATAATTGAACCAATAACAGAAGATAAAAAAATTTTATTTTTTATTACTGAGCCTTTTGTAAAAACTTTATATTCTTGGTGTATACAAAGTTCACCTTCAAAATTAGAAATTAAACAAATAATTTCACAAATTGTAGAAGGCATTTTATATTTAAATAATGAATTTTTCTTTGTTCATTCTTGTTTAAATCCACATTTTATTTTTTTAAATAAAGATGGTATTATTAAAATTACTAATTTAACTTTTGTTCAATGTGAAGGTTATATTGAAAAAAAAGATTATTTTAAAAAAAATATTTTTTCCTTTGTTAATATGTTAAATTTTATTTCACCTGAAGTTGCTTTGGAAAATAAATGTAATTTTAAATCTGATGTTTTTTCTATTGGATGTATTTTATTTATGCTATTAAAAAGATATATGAATGAAAAAAATAAATTTTATTTAGGTGGAATAAATCAAATTGAAGATTATGTTAAATTAATTAATGATAATATTATAAATAATTATTTAGAAAATATAAATTTTTTAAATGAAGATACTATATTTTTAAAATTAATTCTTAATCAAGATTATAATAAAAGATGTGATTTAAATAAATTAATAAATGATAAATGGTTTAATGATCCTAAATTATCAGCTTTAATTCAATTAAAAAAATTAAAAGATAATCAAAATAGTGAAAATGTTAAAATTTTTTTAAATAATTTTTTAAAGTGTATTTCATTCTTTGAAAATAAAGTTTTAGAAAGTAAAATTTTACCATATTTATTAGATATTCTACAATCATTTAATAATAATTTAGAAATTTCAGATTTAATTTTAAAAATTATTTTGAATATTTGTAATAAATCAATGATACAAATTCAATTTGAAAGTAAAATATGGATTTATATTAAATATTGCTTTAATAAGCAAAATTTAAGTGATTATAGAATTCATTTATTATGTACAAGAATTGATTATTTATTCCAAAAACTTTCACCATATGAATTTGATAATACTTTTATTCCTTTAATAAGTAAGATTTTAGATAGTAATGATATGAATTTGAAATTTTTTATTATTAATAATCTAAAAAATGTTTATACTTCATTTCAACAAAATAATTTCCAATCTGAAATTTATGTTAGATTAATTAAAATATTAATTAATTCTGAAGAGATTAATTTAATAATTGAATTATTAAATTGTTTTTCATTTATATATAAAAAATTTTCAAAAAATTTAATTGAAGAATCTTTAATTAAAAATTTAGCAAATATAAAAATAAATTCACAAACTAAAAGAGAAATTTGTGATCTTTTAATTGATTTATATATTAAACTTTCAGAAAAAATTTCAATTGAAGTAATAGGAAATGATATTTATCCAAGGTTAATTAAAATATCAATGGTAGGAAATATTAATATTAAATCATTTAGCTTAATAAATGAATTTATTGTAAAAAATTTTGATAAAATTAAACAATTTCGTTCTAAACAAATTACTGATTTTAATAATGAAAATAATGATAATCAATCAATTAGAAATAATATAATTAAAGTAACTGAATCTGTTATAAGTCAAGAAATTGATGAAAATGTTTTAACAAATTTATTTTCAAAGGAATTTCCTTCAATTATAAATAAAAATAATAATAATGAAAATGAAAATATAGAAAATAATAATAATGAAAAAGATGAAAATAAAAAAGTCAATAGTATTAAAGATAATAATAATAGTGATAATATTAAAAATGAAGATAATAATATTGATTATGAAAATAATAATAATAATAATAATAATCATCATCACAATCATATAATTGAAGAAAATAATGTAGATAATGATATCAATAATTCAAATTCAATAAATATTTCAAATGAAAAAACAAAAAGTGAAAATTCTTCAGAACCAAAAGAAATAAAAAAAAATAATAATATAGATTTAGAAGCTCAAAAAATTTTTAGAAATGCATTAAAAGAGGAACAAGAAGAAATTGATGCAAATATATTAGGAAAAAGTACTTTAAGAATAGAGAATGAAGAAGTAAATGATAATGATATATTAGAATTAAATAATTTAGAAAATTATATAAATAAACAAATTGCAATATATAATAATCAAAAATCAAGTAATGAAGATGAATTTTATGAAACAGATCCTCCTTTTTTTGATAGGAAAAGAAATATAAATAATTTAGAAAAAAATTATACTGATTATATTTCTGACCATTAAAAATGTATTATTATTATAATTTATAATTTTTTCTAATTAGTTAAATTATTTATTATATAATTGTAAAAAAAAATGAATCTTTATATTCAAACCAGTCAATTGATCTTTTTAAATTTTTATTTATTCTAAAAAAACTTTCTGTGCTTTTAATTTTATTAAGTCTAATTGAAAAACTTTTACATTTAATTGTATTTTTTAAATAATCAATTATTTCTTTTATATTATTCTCAAATAAAATTCCATAAATATGAATTGATATAATATTTTTATCTTCTTTTTCAAATATTTCTTGATAAATTTTACATTTTCTACAAGTTGCACCTTCAAAATTAAAAGGTGAATAAATATTAAAACTTTTCACTTCACTTCCATTATTAATAAAAACATTAAAGAAATTCATCATATAAAATTTATCAATAATAACAGGACAATCATTAAATTTCAATATATTATATTCATTTTTCTTTTTATTATTTTCTAATTCTTCTTTTAAAGGACCTATTTTATTATATAATATGTCATTTTCTTCTAAAATATTTTCTATTCTTATAATATTTGATAAATATAATTTTTCAATTTTCATATCAAAATAATAAGTATGCATTGGATTAACAATATAAAAAAATTCTTTATTTAATAACGCATTATTATAAACACTATATACTGATGAAATGAAATCTATAATTTTTATTTTTTTTAAATTTTCATTATTTTTAATTGAATCGAGTTGAATTTGATTTATTAATTCATTTTTATAATAACTTTCATATAAATTATTATCTATTTTACCTATAGTAATAGTTGATATATTTCTGGTATTTGAATATTCATAGTAAAAAATATTTTTATTTGAAAAATATTCAGTAATACATTTTATCTTATTATTTATTTGATTTGAATTTGAATTTGATTTTTTATTTGAATTTGATGAATTATTTTTTAAATTAAAAATAATTTCAATTTCTAAATGTTTAATTAATGATTTATCACTTTCAAATTCACTTTTTTTTTCAAATTTCTTTTTTTCATTTTGAAGATTATTATTAGTTAAAATTTTATTTTGATTATCAAAATTTAAATCTTGATTTAATTGTTTTAAAATATTAGAATAATAATTATCAATTTCATCATTTTTTTTTTCATTTGAAAAATTGAAATTTTGATTATTGAAAGAATCATTATCAATATCTTGGTCAAAAGCAGATTTTTTTATATTTTGAATTTTATTATTTGAATTTTCATTCATATTATTATTTAAAACTTTATCGATAATATATGAATTTCCTTTTATTTGATTCATATTTTTTTTCCTACTTGAATTATTTAAATTCTTATTTAGAAGAGATTTCTTTTTCATAAATAATATATTTTTACTAATCACTAATATTTAATTTAAAAAAAAAAATAATAAAAAAATAAAAAATTTGAATAAAATTAAAAATATTAATTAGAAGAACTAGCCAATAAACCTTTAATTTTCTCATATTTTTTATTTAAATCTTGATCTTCTCTTATTTGTTCCATATATTTCCCCATAGAATTATTAATATAAGTTTCCAAAGTAGACAAAGCTTTTTTTGATTGTTCATTTAAATTAGAATTAACATTAACAAAACCATTTTTTGAATTATTTCCATTATTATTAGTAATAATTAAACAAATTTGTTTACAAAATTTAAAATAATTAATTAAAAATCTTTTATTAAACTCATTTGTTGAAATCATAACACTTAAACAAATAACACTTATCATATTTAAAAATTCTCCTAAATTTCCTAATAAAATATCTCTTCTAGTATTAATTAATATTGTACCATATGCTAAAAATTCTATAAAATTTAAATCTTTATCACTATGAATTTTATTCATGAAAGTTAAATGAGAAATTAATTCTTCATTTGAATTAATTCTATAATGAAGTAATATTTCTTGATAATATCTTATTAAAATTTCCTTTTGTTCTGTTTGAAGTGCTTCAATTGAAGTTATTATTTTCATTATAAATTTAAGTACTTTTCCTAAAGTTTGAGAACTAATTTCATTTGTTTTTACTAAATCACAAAAAAAATAAATTGAAGTTACAGTATCATTAAAAGGATCATTATCGTTATTTTCTTCGTCTAATTTTTTTTTTGATTTACTTAATTTTGGTACAATATATCGATCATAAATATCAATTAAATTAACAACAAATTCTTCTGCATATTCTAATTTAGTATTTCCAACATTTGATAATATAATTGCAATATGAATAACAAAAACAAATTCTTTAATTTCTAAATTATCAAAATTAAAAAATGTTTTTAAAAAACTCATTAAAAAATCTCTTTTAAACAAATAACTATTTAAAGTCTTTAAAGGAAGTAACATTCCTTTATAATCATCTTGAATAATTAACATAGTTAAAACATAAATAGGATTAATTTCTTTATATTTAATTGAATTAGTAATAATAATATCTACTAATTTATTATAATGAAATTTTTGAATAAATTCAACTAATTTTTCTTCAGTTTTTGTATCTTTTGCATTTTGATTTTTTGCTTTAAGTGAACCACCTTCTCCATTTGTATTTGTATTATTAGAAGTTGCAATTGAATTATCTAAATTAATATCATCTAAACTTCTCTTTTCACAATATTTAACAAAAAATAAAAATGAAAAATTTAAAATTGCATTTAATATATTTATATCTCTTAAATTTCCTTTTACTTCATCTCTTGTAAAATAATACATCATTTCATTTACCATTTTTTCTATATTATCTGTAATTTCTCCTACTTCACAAAATAATTCTAATATTTTTAAATAACAATTTAATTCTTCTGGTTTTGATGGGAAATTTGTATCATATTTTAAAAAGTCATAAAATATTTTTATTACAATTGAATCTTCTGATAAAAATTTTTTAGCAAAATTTTGATAAGTTTTTGTAAATTTATCAAATAAAAATATCATTTCACTAAAACTTTCTTTTAAATTATCATAAAGTAAATTAAATATAATTAAATAATCTTCATGGAATTTTTTTTCATTTGGAACTTCTACTGTAGTTGACATAAAAACATCAAATAATTCAACTCTTAAATTATTTGCAAGATCTTTACATGGAAAAATACATTGTAATAAAGATTTAATGTCATCTTGAATAAAATCTTTATTATTTTTATTTAATATCATATTTACTAAAAGAATAAAATCTTCTTTTTGACAAGATGTATTTTTATTTTTTGAAGTAGCAGCTTTTACGAAAAGATTTGTTTTAAAAATATTATAAATTCCCATTGAATATAAAATTGGGTGTGAACTTGGATTAAATGATATTATATTTAATACTCTTTCACTTTCTTTTTGTAATATCATTTTCTTTTTATCTGTACCAGAATATTTTAAATAGTTTATTAATTTTTTAATAAATTTTGAACTTTGATAAAAAATATCTGGAAATTTATCCCCGTGAATTGATATTGTAAATATTTTTAAACAGAAAAAATCATTTTGTATACTATTATTATTTATTACAAAAATTTTCATTAACCATTTTTCTAAATCAATATTATCTGTTAATGAAGTTTGAATTTGAATTTTTTCTTCTTTTTTTTTCTCTTTATCTTTATCATCTGAATTATCTTCTATATTATTTGAAAAAACCAAAAATAAAACATATATTAATAAACTTTTTAATTCATCATTAATTCCTTTTGGTTTACATTGAAGAAGAACTTTTACCATTTTTTCAAATGATTCACTTATATTATTATAAAAATCAGCATGGATTTTTTTTCGAATTGCTTTTATTTTATTATCATTTGGATTATTACTTATAATTTGTATTTCAGCAAAATATTCAATTAATAACTTTAATGTATTTATTAAAACATTTTGAAATGATTGATTTAATTCTAAATATACTTTTGTATTTATATTTAGATTATTATTATCTGTATTTTTTTTCTGACTATTATTATTACTATCTGTATTTTTAATTGAATTATTTTCTTTTTTATCAATATCATCTTTTTCTTTATCATCATTTAAAATAATAAGTTTTGCTTTATTTTCACTTTCAGATAATTCAACCATTAAATCAGAAAAATCTTTAATAAAAATAACAAAAAAAGAACCAATAAAATTTCTTAATTCATTATAAGAATTATAAGTAAAGAAATATTTATTATCTTTTTGTTTAGCTAATGAAATAATCATATTAAAGAAATTTAATTGATTTTCAACACAAGCAAAATTAATAGTATTTTCTTTAATATCAGTTAAATTTAAAGTAAATTGTCTTAATATTCCAGTATTATCTTTTAATATTTTCATAATAATATTAGTTAAACTTCTATATTTTGCAGCATCACCTTTATTATTATTTTCAATACTTAAACAAATACAATATTTAATAATAGAAATTAATAAAAATTTTCCACTATCAGAATTTAAGAGATTTTCTCCATTATCATTTGAATTTAATTTTGGTTCTTTTTCAACATAATTTTCTACTGAACTAGAAATTCCTTTTTCTAAATTATAAAATTTCGAAAATTTAATTTTTCTTAATAAATTACAAGAAAACATAATTGTAAGACTTGAAATATCTAAATTTTCTTTATTAAATAAACTTTGTAATATATCTAAAATATCAGGTAAATTTTCTAAAATATAATCAACAATAATAATTTCTTTTTCAGGTTCTTTTTGTTTTTTTTTCTTAG
>JAEEGK010013261.1_pt1 | contig 18602 bp, 12 predicted proteins | sample 8958771 | NCBI WGS metagenome assembly JAEEGK01 (sample SAMN16246547, study PRJNA631951) | gut metagenome | biome: gut microbiome; feature: rumen; material: SC-attached | host: Bos | place: Iran: Karaj | collected 2018-10
CCCAATCCCCAATCCCCAATCCCCAATCCCCAATCCCCAAAAATAATTTTTATAGATTATAAATAAATCAATGCTTAACTAATTAATTATTTTTTTATTTATTTTTATTTATTAACATTTTAATCGAAAAAAACTTAAATTTATATAATATAAATATATAATTTCTTAATTTTATAAAAGATTTTTAATTTTTGGAAAATAAAATTTTTCTCTTGTTGGTTGTGAAAATCTATTAAAGTCTTTATCACAAGACCATTTTCTTTTATTTTCAATATGTTCAATATATTGTTCATTTCTATAAGGTTCAACCAAAGGAAAAAAAGAACTTAATTGACTTGAATAAGCATAACTATTTTTTTTATTATGAATATATTTTTGACTCATTGAATTAACTAATTTAACATAATAATTATTTTTAAGAGAAGAATAAAAATAAATAGGTTCTTTACTTATATTTTCTTTATCTTTTGAACAAAATTTTTCCATTTTAGGAATAATACCATCTTCTATTTTTTTTTTAATAATTGATAAATCATTTTTATTCATAATCATTCTTTGAGAAAAAGACACTTTCATTGTTTTCTTTTTCTTTAAATGTTCATCATATAAAATATTATGAGAATCTAATTTACTTTTTAAACTAACTTTTTCCTTTTCTTCTTCATTATTTATTTTTTCTTTATTTACTTCAGAAGTATTATTATTAATAATAGTTTTAGACATTAATGTCTTATCAAATTCTTCAACACTTATTTTTCTTCTTTTTTTCTTAATCTTTTTAATTCCAGTTAAATCTTCTTCATTTAAAATATCAGCATACTTTCTTTCTAAAATTAATAAATCATCATCAGTGGAAAATAAATTAGCATGTGCTATTTCTTTCATTGTTCTACTTTTTAAAATCGAACCAAAGTTTAAAAACGCATTATATATTTCTCGATATCTATCTGCTTTAGTATATATATCATAAGTTGTTAAAATTTCTTCTAAAGTATTTCTTAATTTAATGAACTTTAATTTTAATTCAAATTTTGAAAATATTCTCTTATTGAATAATACCTTAGAATCTGAAAAGATTTTAAAATTATTATTATTCATTTGATTTCTAGGAAGATATTCTTTAACTTTATTAATTGCTTTTCCTGTTATTCCTTCTATCATTGTTATTCTTATTTTTTTATCTAATAATTGAAAGCCACTTATATAATCTATTTCGTTATTGTTTCTTTCTTCTTCTGATAATTCTCTTGTGTATATTTCTTTTGGTGAACGAAGTGAAAATGCGGATTGATTAACTTCTTCAAATAGTTGTTTTAACCTTTTTAAAGATTCTATATCTGAATATGTTGTTATATGAATGAATCTTTCTAAGTTTTTTTCTTTTTCTTTTTCAGGGATTTTTTTTTCTTCGGTTTCTTCTATTTTTATTTCTTTTGGTTCATTTTTGTTTTTTGGATTTTTTTTAGTGTCTTTTGATTTCATATTTTATTTTTATTGTTTTTTGAAAAAATAATAAATTTTAAAATTTGGTTTAAATTGTTATTCATAAAAAGCAAAATTCATTTATTGATATTAGCTTAATTTATATTTATTTAAAAATAAATTTATACAAGTTTAAATTAAAAGTTTAAGTATAACAAAGATAATTTTTATATTATCAGATAAAGACAATATTTCTCAAGTATTTATTAATAAAACTTAATGAAAAGTTAATTAATCATAAATTCTTTTTAGGAAAAATATTACATATTAATTTGATTTAGACTTTTGTGAATTAAATACAATTATAATTAATTGAATTTGAATTAATTTTAATATTAAATCTAACATTTGATTTAAATATTCATTATATATACCTTTTAAATCTCAATTTAATATTACATTTTTGAATTATCAAATAATCATTATTTCAATCTCTTATTCTAATAAAAATGTAATTATTACTCATTTAGATAAAATTCTATTCTTACTGCTTTGATTTCAATGTCTAAATAATTCAAAAGCATCTTAATTTAATATTTGATTTTATCAATATTTAATAATCACTTTTTTAATTTATTTAATAAAAAGAAAATTTAATTATTAAATTTTTTTAATTAAAAGATATAAAAAAGGAAAAATGAAAATTATAAAAGATTAGAGAATAATTAAATTTCTTTAAACAATCAAAAATATCTTTAATAATATGAATTATTTTTATCATTAATTTATAATTTAAAAGTTAAAAAAACTTAAACTTTTTAACACTAAATTTTAAAGAAGCCAATAAACTTAATTTTATTTTATTCCTTTTTTTCAACAACTTTTTGAGAAATTATCTCTTTTTTTCTAAGAAACATTTCATATTGCTCTTCTAAAGTTTTAAGATAATTTTCTTTTTGATCTTTAACAATATCATTAAAGTAATTCTGATTAAAATATTTTTTAATTTTATCAATATTTTCATTATCTCTTCTTAAAAACTTTAAATATCTTTCATATTTATCTTTATCAACTTCTTCAACAAATGGTCCTCCAGTATTAAATTTAACATTAGAGTTTAAAAACTTATAAATTTTTCTTCTAATTTTTCCATAATAATAAAGTGCTATTCCTTTTTTAATATAATCATTAGAATAAAACTCACCTTCATTAATAATAAATTCAATAGGATAATTTTGAATATAATTTTTATCATCATAACCAGTATATTCCAATTTAATATTTAATTTTATTTTATCTCCAATATTATTATTATTTTTTGGTTTAATTTTTAATAAAATTAATCCTCCTTCTTGATAAACATCTTTTCCTTTTAACTTTAAATCAGAAGGAAAAGAAGAAATAATATTACATAAATTATTCACATCTTTATTATCTGAATTTGTTCCTATTGCTTTTATAATTTCACATTCATCAGATTCAAAGTTTAATTTAATATGATTAGAAACTTCAAAAGTTAAATAACCAAATTGATCAACAAGATATTTTTGAAGCTCTTCATTCTTTACAGCTACAAAATAATTACATCCTTTTAATTTACATAATTTTTCAAATAATTGCGCATTTGAATAACTTTCAATTGCAACGACAGAAATTCCAATATTTTCATTTGTTATTTTTTCTGCAAGTTCCATAAATTTTTGATCATCATACCAACCATCAGTTATTATTATTATTCTTTTAAATTTTTTTTTTGAGTTTTTTAAAGCTTCATAAGCACCATTTAAAGCATTATATAAATCAGTTCCTCCATTAGCTCCAATACTTTTTATTTTATTTTTTAACATTACTATTTCTGATTTAGGACTTAACGGAATTATTAATTGAGATTCACTATTAAATGTTAATATTGATATTTGATTTCCGTCTTTTAAATTGTCTATCATTTTAATTAAAGCTTCTTTAGCTAATTCTATTTTATTTCCACTCATTGAACCTGATATGTCTAAAGTAATTGAAAAATCTGTTTCTCCTGTGTTTTTAATTATTTCTTCTTCTTTCATTCCATCAAATTTTGATTTTAAAAATAATCCTATAAAATATTCTTTCTTTTTATTATAAGGATTTAATCCTATTCCTGTTAAATATTCAAGACTTGTTATTAACTCTGATTCTTTTGATTGAAGTTTAAAATAATTTTCATTTATTAATCCTTCGTAAGCTAATAATATATTTGAATTTGAATTCTTTACTCCAATTGCTTGACCACCCATTTTATTTTTTTTATTTTTTTTATTTAATTATACTTTTATTTATAGTAATTTTATTTTTTTATTATAATGAAAATTAGTTAAAAAAATTAAAGATTTAATTTTAAGAAATAATTTAGGATTTTATTGATGTTATTTTTTGTTAAAATTGAGTTTTTGAGTTTTATTTGATAAAGAGTTTTAGATATTTTTAAGATATTCGTTTTTATCAGGATGTATTAGATTGATATTATGTTATTATTATTGTTATTATGAGCAATCAATAAAAATTATTAGACAAATTTACATTTAATAAAATAAATTATTTAAATAAATTAAATTTTAATTTTATTATTTTAAAATTATTTTTTAATTAATTTCCTTATTAATATTTAATTAAAATAATAAAATTTTTCTTAACAATTTTACAAAAAGAATGTAATCTCAAAAATCAATTTTTTGATAATTTTTTATTATTTATTTGAATAAACTTATTTTTTTCCAAAATATGATATAAATTATAATTCAATTTACAATTATAAGATTTGATTTTAAGAAAAAATTCTTTTTAAATTAGTGAATCATATAAAAATTAATACTTTTTCATTGATTATATAGATGAATAGAAAGAAAATTAAATATCGATTAAAACTCAAAAATTATGAATTTAAAATATAATTTTTAATTACTCTATAAACCAATGAAAAAAGTAATTTTAGGAACAATGCATGAAGATAATAAAAAAAAAACAAATTAAATTAAAAAAACCCTAAAACAATAGTTAATATAATATAACTTCTTTAAATTTTTTTTTTTGAAGATTAAATTTTGATTTTTAAGTAAATCAATAAAATAATATTTATATTATATCTTCTTTTTTTAATAAATAATTTCCATACAATATAACAATTATCATTCTATAAAAAGTCATAAAGAAATTTTTTTAAATTTTTTAATTATAGTTTGTTAATATATAAAACTTTAATTTATTTATAATAAAAAAAAAATAATATTAATTTTTTGACCAACTTCTAAATCCATCTAATTTTTTTTTCTTATTTATTTTATTTTTAAGATAATCATGAAGTTTATCTTCAAGTGTTTGAATTTTATTCTTTAATGAATTATTTTCATTTTCAATATTATAAACCAATTCTTCTTGATAAAAGCAATTATCTTTATTTAATGTTTTTAACTTTAAATTATCATTATTAATTTGAAAAGGAATATTATTAAACTTTTTAATTAAATCTTTTTGTAAATTCTTTTTACTTTTAATTCTTTTATTCTTTATTTCAAAAGAAAAATTGCAAATTAAAAAATTATTATTTTTTAATTGTTTATTAATAATATCCTTTAACTTAAAAATTTCTTTATTTAAATTTTCATTTCTTTTTAATAATTTAACATAATCTATATCTGAATTTTCAAATTTTTGTTTTAAAACTTTATTTTCTTTTTTTATTTTATTATTTTCATTTTGTAATTTTAATATTTTATTATTAAAGTATTCTTGACTTTTGCTTCTCATATTATTATATCTTTTTTCATTTATTTTTTTATAATTTTCATATTCGTTCTTTAAAAAATTTAATTGTTGAAATAATAATTCAATTTGTTTTAAATGTTTATTACTTTCATTTTCAGTTAGATTATTAATATTATTTTTATTAATATTTTCTGTATTTAAAAGAATTTTTCTTAAATGATTATTTTCTATTTTTAAATTTTCAATTTCCTTTTGATAATCTTCAAGTTGATCAACAACATTACTTAATTTTTCTATAATATTTAAATAATCTTTTTTTGTTATTGTTTGATTTAAATTATCTTCTTCTTTATTTAAACTACATTTTGAATTTTCATTTTTTAAATTTTTTAAATAATTTGATTCTATAATATTCATTGTTTTATTATTTCCATTACTATTATTATTTGATTCATTTATTCTTAAATTATTTATATTTATTTTTTCTTTTAAATAATCTTGTTTTGAACTATTAAAAATTTGAGAATTATTTTCAGTTGTGTATAAATAATTTACATAACTATCATTATTATTATTATTTTTAGAATTTTCTAATGTTAAACCTTTTGTTATACATTTATTATTTTGATTTAAAAAATATTGTTTATTTCTTTGAAAAACTGGTCTTGTATAAGTTCTTTTCATATCATATATTGAATTAATAGAATTATTGACTTTCCTTTCTGTATTTTGTGAATATTCAGTTTGTGTAATTTTATTATTTCTAAAAGTGTGATTCATAATTATTTTTAAATTTAAAATTTAAAAAAATTAATAAATTAATTAAAAATTCAAAAACAATTAAATAATAAAAAAAATAAAATAATATAATGGAAAATTTTTCAAATGAAGAAATAGAAAAATATATGAAAGAAGCATTTAAACAATGTGAAAAAGCAATAAAAGAAAGTGAAATTCCAGTAGGATGTATTTTTTTACATATTCCATCAAAGAAAATATTAATAGAAAGTCATAATTTAACAAATAAAACAAGAAATGCATCATCTCATTGTGAAATAAATTGTATAAATTATTTAGAAAAAAATATTCCAATTAAAATAAATGATATTTTATATTATGATTTAAAAAAATTAATGAATGAAAGTGCTTTATTTGTTTCTTGTGAACCTTGTATTATGTGTGCTTATGCTTTAAGTTTAATTAATATTAAAGAAGTTTATTTTGGTTGTTCTAATGATAAATTTGGAGGAAATGGTTCTATTGTTTCTATTCATAAATTTAATTTATGGACTTATAAATCTGAAGGAGGATTTTTAAAAGATCAAGCTATTCAATATTTAAGACATTTCTATTCTGTTGGAAATAAAAAAGCTCCTGAAAATAAAAGACAAAGAAAATTAATTAGTGAAAAATAATTTTTTTATATTTATTTTTTATGTGATTATATCAGTGTTTATAAATTATAACAATTATAAATTTAAAACTATTTAGGAATGATCTTTTATTAATTAGAAGATTATTGAATATTATATTAGAAATAATTTAATAATAATTACTTAAATACTAAATTAAAATAATATTAAATTTAAAATATATTATGTAATTCATAAGATTTTTGTCTTAATTGGGCTTCAAAACCTTCATTAGGTTTAACACAAGGTCTTTTTTCTTTCATAATTTTAATAGCATCAGAATAAATCATATTTTTTTTAATTATCATATACATACAACATAAAGAAGAACTTCTAGATTGTCCTTCACCACAATGAATTAGAATTTTATTATTATTTGAACTTCCTTCTTCAATAAATTTATTACTTTGTTCAATATATTTTTCTAATTTTTGTGAAGGTGAATCATATAATGGAATATATAAATATTTAAAGATATTTTCCTTTTCATAAAAATTACTACATAAACAAGCACAATTTAATATATGAGTTATTTTATTTTTTAATAAAAGTTTTTTACTTAAAGCAAAAGCATAATTTCCTACAAAAATATTTGGAATTATTTCATTGGCACTTGGGTTTTTTCCACAATATACTAATTCATTTTTTATTTTATTTATTTCTTCTTCTGATAAATCTGAATAATAATCTTCTTTGTTTTCTTTTTCACTTTCTTTGTTTTTTTGATTTATTTCTTTTTCATTTTGTTTATTATTATTTAAATCATTATTTTCCATATTTTAAATTTAATATTTAATTAAAATTAATTTAAATTTATATTTTTATAATGAATTTTTTTTTCCTTTATTCAAAAAAAGACATATTAAAATTTGAATTATTTATTGTTATTTATTTAAAATATTAAATTTTTATGTTTATACCAGATGTTGATAATATTTGATTTATTATTCTATTTTTTTGTTCTATTAATTCTTTTGCTGTTTCAGTTATATTTTCTTTTTCTTCTGGAATTAATTTATTTTGAATATCAAAATGTTTAATATTTGTTTTATATTTTTTAAAATTATTTTCTTCTATTTGATTAGGCTCATTATGAATTATTTCAATAGGATGATAATTACTATTTCTTTCATCCGAAGGAATGAATGAATTACTATTTAATTGTTCATTATAATAATTAATTTGATTTTGAGGATTTAAAGATTTTCTAAAAAGACAAATATTATATAACATTCTAACTTCATTATTCTTTTTATTTGTTTTAGAAATTTTATTTAAATTAGTAAATTTTTTTTTATCTTTATTATCTTCTTTATTATTATTATTATCAAATAACATTTTTTTAATCTCATTTTTTTCTTTATCATTATTTATTAGATTTTTAAATAACTTATTATTACTTTTTGTTTTTTCACTTGATTTTTTATAATTATTTTTATTATAATATATTTTAACATAAGAAGAAGATGTTTTTAATTTAATTGGTTTATTATTTTTACTATTTGAAAAAGTAATTTGATTAATTGGAGAAAAATTAATTGAAGAATTTTGATCATTTGATTGATTCGATATTTGTAATTGATTTTTTTTTTCAAAATCTTCTTTTATTATTTCTTTTTGAATTTTATTTATATCAATTGTAAAAGTATTATTTAATTGTTTTTTATTTTTATTTGAGTTTGTTTTGAAATTTCTTTTTGTTAAAGTTTTAGATAAAAAATTGTTTTCAATATTTTTATTTTCACTCAAATCAACTTCATTAATTCTTTTCCTTAAATCATCAAAAACTTTTTCAGAATGAGTATTTTTTTTAACACTAGGATAATTTAACTTTTTCTTTTCTGATAAATTACTTTTAGTATGACTTTTTTTTTCCATTAAATAATTTATTTTCTTTAAAAATAATAAAAATATTTATTTTATAAATCAAATAAAAAATACACAATTTAAAAACAATGATAATTTATTTATAATATTTAATTAATTCATTTAAAATATCTTTTTTTTTATCATTAAATTTACCATATTTAATTTTTTCTTCAATATTAACTTTACTACATAAATTTTTTTTATTATTAAGAGAAAGATAATTTTCATAATTAATATTTTCTCTTAAAATTTGTTTAGTTAAATTTGGAAGTAAATTTTTATGATAAAGTCCTCCATTATATAATTGTTCTCTTGATAATTGTTTTGAAAAATCATAATATCTTAATTTATTTCTTAAATCTTTATTATAATTTAATATTTTTTTTTGTCTTTCAATAAATTCTTTATTTTCTTTTTTTTTTCTTTTTTTTTCTTCTTCTTTTTCAAAATTATTTAAGAATATTTCATAAGGTTGTAATTTTCTTGTATAACTTGAATATATATTTCTTTTTATTTTTTCTTTTTCTTTTTCTTTTTTTTCAAATTTTATTGATTCTGAATTTGATGTTTTTGGAATATCAAATTCTTTACTTTTTATATATCCTTTATTTTTTATATAATAATCAATTTTTCTATTTAATTTTTCCACAAATTCTTCAGTTCTTAAATAAAGACTTTTTTTTCTTGGTTTTTCTTTTCTTTTTAAATGTTGTAAATTTTCATTTAATTCAATTTCTTTTGAATCTAATTTTAATTGTCCTGTTCCATCAATAAAAATATAATAAGTTGAAGTTTTAACATTCATTTCAAATATTATTTATTTACTTTTTATTTTTACTATTATAATTTAATTTTTTCTTATTTTTTATGTCTTTAGAAGATAAAAATGAATATTTAACTTTTATTTCTAATATGTGGAGTGATACTGACAAAATTTATGAAAATATTGAAAAAGAATTAGAATTAATTAAAAATATATATTTTATATTTTCAGAACTTCAATTAATAGAAGAAAATTATTCTGTAGGATTAAAAAGGTTAGTTTCTTTTTTAAATATAGAAAATTTATCTAAAAATTCTTATATTGAAAGTATAATAAAAATGAAAAATATATTTGATTTAAAATCAAAATATCATGAAAATATTCAAACAATATTAAAAAATTCTTTATGTCCAAATTTATTACAAATATTAAATTCAATTCCTGAAAATGTAAAATCAAAAAGTGGAAAAGTTAAAATTTTTAAAGCATTATATGAGTCTTCTAAACAAGAATTATTTTATGAAAATCAAGATTATACAAATATTGCAATGGAATATGTTGAAAAAGTAATAAATTATCTTAATTCTATAGAAAATAATAAAAATGATGTTCCTAATTTAGTAGAAAAATATTTAAAAGGAAATGATATTTTAAATAAAATTGAAATATCTAAAAAAAGATATATTTCATCTATTAATGATTATAATAAATCTGTTGAAGATTATTATAATTTTAATACTAAAACTTTGAAAGAATATCAATTTTTTGAAGAAAATTATTTATCTTCTTTAACTTTAACTTTAGAAGAATTATCTCATATATTAAATTTAGATTTAAATCAAATTACAAATGAAATTAATGATTTTGTAAATTTATCAAAGAATATTAATTATAAACAAGATATTCAAAATTTTATTAAATTAAATTCTAGTAATATTGAAATTCCTAAGCAAACTAATTTTATTCCTTTTTCTACTGAATATGAAAATTATAAACCTTTTCAAGAAATAAAATTAAAATTAAAAAATGATTATTTAAATGATTTATATAAATGTATTAATAAAAATTTTGGTTATTATTCTCCTTTATTAAACAGTCAAGATGAAGAAACCAGAAATTTATTTCAAACTATTGAAAATTATACTGAAAAAGCTTATAATGGAAATTTTGATAAAAAACAATTAGAAAAATTATTTTATCCTTTAATTCAAGGAAATGAAAAAAATGCAAAATTTTTTCTAAGTTTATTAAATAAGTTAAGAGTTCAAATTAAAATTCTTCCTCTAAAAGGTTTTGAAAATATAGAAAGATTATTTAGATTAATTTTAGATGATAATATAAAAAATAAAGATTATGATAATATATCTTTAATAATAATTTTATCTCAAACTTTTTATACAATAAATAATAATTCTCCTAAAATTTCTTTACAAGATAAAATTAAAAATCATCCTATTTTTTTAAATAAAGAAACTTGGAAAGTACTTATTGAAAATCATATTTGGAAAGGATTAAATAAAAATTATAATAATAATGAAGAAAAAGAAAAAATATTAAAAACTATAGATGAGAAAAATTTAAAAAATACTGTTTTTTCTTCTTTAATTAGTTTTAAATTTATTATGAATAGTTTTGATTATGATAAAAGATTTACGAATTCAATTTTACAAGAATTTTTAAATCAATATAATATGAAAGATGAAAATAATATTTTAATTGAAGAAATTCCTAATGATGGTCAATTTCAAATTATGAATTTTGGTGAAATTAATATCCAAGAATATTTTACTGAAAATAATGAAAAAGAAGATATAAATAAAAAAAATAATGGTAAATAATATTAAAAATTATATTTATATAAATTATATTGATAAAAAATAATGTATAAAAAATTAATAATAAGACTATTATTATAAAAATTAAAAGAAAAAAAAGGAAAAAGGAATAATATCACAATATACACTAAAAAAAATAAAATAAAAAAAAAAAATTATTTTCCTATGAAAAATGTTTATTTTGAAACTTTGTATTTTCTAAATCAACTTGAAATTTCATTTTTTTAATTTTTCTAGAATTATAAATCATTTGTTTTTTAATCATTTGAATAATCGTATTATTTTTTTTACTTAAATCTATTTTTTCACCATCTTCAAAAGTTAAAAATCCAATTCCAGCATTTTTACTTTCTTGATTATATTCTTTTCCAATATTACCAACTAACTTAATAGCAACTTCATCAGTTAATTTATTTATTCTATCTGATAACATTAACATTTTTGCTTTTGAACTATTTATTGCATTTACTAAACCATTTTTTCCCATTATTCCTGTTATTTCTAATGAATTTGATTTTTTATTTATTTTTTTTATTCCTAATATTTCATTTATTTCTCTCTTTTTTATATCTATTTCTTTATTTAATTTTTTCTTTGTTTCTATTTTATGTATTAATTTAATTAATTCATCTTCATTTTTTTTTATATTTGTATCAAAGTTTTTTATTGATGATTTTATTTTCTCTTTTAACATTAATGTTGATGATGTACTATTTTTTGGTTTTAATATTGATGTTTTTTTATTTATATTTCTACTTATTTTTATTTTGCTGTTGAAAATTGTATTTTTTTTAATATCATTATTATTATTGTCCATATAATATTTTATATTATTTTCTCTCAATGATGATTGAGTTAAATCTATATTATTTAAATTATCATTGTTTGTTATATTAAATATTGTTGAAAATGTTTTATTTTCTGTTTTATTTGTATTTAAGGTTTTAATTGGAATTGAAGGACTTTGATTTCTATGAGAAATTAAATTTTTGTTAATTTTTTTTCTTGATTTTATTCTAAAAGATTTTACTGTTTTATAAAAATTATTATTATTATCATTCCTATTATTATTACTATTATTATTAAGAGTATTACTATTGTAAAAAGTATTATTATTTGATAAATTTGATCTTCCAAATTCAAAATTTTTACTATTTAAAAGTTGAACTTTTTGACTAAAAACTTTTTTTGAATTTGGTGAATTTTTTCTTTCTATATAATCGAAATATTCTAAACTTCCGAAATTAATTTTATCAAATAAAGAATTTTTAATTCTTTTTTTTTCTGATGAAGCAAATAGATTATCATCTAAATCAAAAGATGATATTTTTCTTTTACTTGTAATAATTGATCTTTTAGGAGAAAATACATTTACTTTTATTTGTTTAATTTTAGATTCTTCTTCAGTTTCAAAATTTGTGAAGAGTTTATTTATATCATTTTTTCTTTGATTTATTCTTCTGTTAAAAATATATTGTTCGTTGAAATTTGTTGTTGGTTTAAATTTTCTAAAAACAGGTGTTAAATTTATTGTTTTCATATAATCATAATTTTTAATTATTTTTAATAGATAAAAAATATTAATAATTAAAAGTGAATTCTTATTTTTATTTTTGTTTTATTTTTATTGATTTAAGATGAAATTTATAATTATATTACTCAATAAACATTAATAAATAGTATCTTTGTTTATATTTATTTATAATGTTGTTTAAATAATATTTGATTGATGGGATTAATATATACTTATCTAACGAATTGTAATTATTTAATAATTCTTCTACATTATTAATAGATATATTATTTTGTTGATTATAGTCATTTAATAGGTAATTTGAATTGTGAAGAATAAAAGTAAATTTCAGAACAAAACGATATACAATATTAAAAGTATTTCATTAATTAAACAAATATTATGATTAGTTTCTCTTAACTTTTTATTAATATTATCATCTTCATTTATTATTTCCTTTATAATAATTTCAATATTATCATTATTATCTTGAATCAAAGAAATTTTGGAACTTTTGATTTTTGAATATTATTCTATTTGCAAACGTAATAGTAGTCTTACTTAAATCTTTCTGAAATATATTTTTATAATTTATATCATATAATAATTATTTCTTTAAGCTCATTAAAGAAATTTATTTTGATTTAATTATAAAAGAACTTTAAATTTATGGAAAGTTTTTTGGAAGAAAGATGAATATAATATAATATTAATTTAAAAGAATAATAGGCAATAAAGTTTACTCAAAGAATGACTTTTAAAGAATTTGGATATAAAAATACAATTTATGTGAATGAAATTTTATTTATTTTTTTTAAAATATTGTTTTTAAATTTTGTTATTGTATTTTAACGATAAAAAAATTACATTTGTATTCTAACTATAATTAAACAATTTATTTATTAATATATTTTATTATTTTCTTGAAGTTCCAAAAAGATTTTGAAATTTATTATTTAATTGTTTCCTAGCATCTTCTTCTCTTGCTCCTAAAAAATTAATTTGTCTTTTTGTATCATCTTCAAAAGAATTAAAAACTTCTATATTATCTTTACTTTTCAAATAAATATCAAATAATAAATCTTTAATCATTTTCATATCAATATTTTGTTTTTCTTCCTTTTTAACTTCTTCTTCTTTTATATAATCAAAAAATTCTAAAGGCGAATTAAACATGATTTTTTCATCTTGATTTAAATAAAAATTTCTATTTTCAATAAATCTACAATTTTGGCAAAAATAATCATCCCAAAAATGCAAAGAAGAAAAAGAATAATTAGGATTTAATTTAGAACAAATATTTTCATGTTCATAATATAAATTTTTATATTTATTTAAATCCATAAATAAATCACTCCAAACACTTAAAGTTTTATTATAAGCATCATTATCTTTTCTTTCTTTATCACAATTGAATATAAAAGTTCCATATAAATTTAAAATAGAATAATTAGCTAAATATAATAAAAATTTATGATTGAATTCAAAAGAATTTGGAAATTGATACATTAATTGATGAACACAATCTAAAAACTGTAAAAAAATAGGAGATTTTTCATCATCATTTTTATTAATAAAAACTCCATTTCTAAATCCAAAAGGATGACCAAATGAAATCCAATCTTTTTCTATTAATATTGCAAATCCTTTTATTGTTCTATAATATGGTTCTATTAATAATTGTGTTAATGATATTAATTGAGTTGTTCTATCTAATCCTTCTTTTCCATGAATTAATATTGTCTCATTATCTATTAATTTATCCTTTATTTCATTTGCATATTTTAATAATAAATGAATGTTTAAATACCAATTTGTATTTTCTAATTTAGAATAAAATTTTTGATCTGTTTTTATTTTCGAATTTTGACTTATTTCAAATATTTTTTTAAATGATGATTGAATAAATTTATAATCTTCAATATCACAAAATGTTCTTTCTACATTAAAGAAATTTTCATTATTTTCATTATTATTTTTTAATTTATTAACAATAAAAATATGCATTTTACCATTTAAACTAATAATATCATTAATTAAAGCATTATTTCCAATTGAATTAATTTCATTATCAATTTGAGAAGATCTAAATAAACTTCCAAATCCACTTTTATTATTATAATAATAAGTTAAAACAGGAAATCTTCTTAATAATCTATTAAAACCACTTAATTCTTTATCATTAGTATTTTTAGGAACAACTAATAAATTAGGATAAGTAGAACAAATATCATAATTTTTATTAGCTTCAGAAAATCTAAATTTACCTTCTTGTTCGTTTATTCCTTGTCTAATAAATTCATTTTTAATATTATATAAATTCCAACCATCAATATATTTATCTTTTGATTTAATATATTTACAATAATCAATAGGATATTGAAAATTAACTTTTTGTTCATGAGGAAAAGCATATTCATTTATATCTCCAAAAAATTTTAAATCTTTTGCCCAAATAAAAAATTTTCTAACTTTTGTATCTATAGTATATATATCTATTTCATAACTTCCATCTTTATTTTCTAATACTTTATCTATTTTATTAATTGAAAATAATGGAATTGATAATTCATTTAAAGCTATATTATCATTCATTTTTTGATCTTGAAAAATAAATTTTAATCTAAATTTCGTTAAAATTAAAATCCCTAAATTACTTATGCTTTGATTATTATTATATGAAGATTTTTCATAATTTTCTATATTTTCACAAGGAAGTAAACATGCTAATTTTTTTATAAAATCTTTATCTTGATAAAATTTTCTTAAATATTGTATATCAATTCCTCCTATAATATTATTATTATTATTTTGAAATTTTATTGGTTTTTGTTCTTTTATTGGAGATGGAGTTGATTGATTTGATGATGAATCTTTTATTTTTTCTGGTTCTGATTTTTTTTTCTTCTTATTTGACATCATACTTAATGGGTCAAAACCTGATTTTACTGCAGTTTCTATTTTTTTGAAAAGTTAGTTTTTTTATTATTTTACTGTGATTTTTGGCAGATTGCATATTTTTAAATAATTTAATTTATTTCTTTTTATTTTTTTCAATTAAATTTAAATATATTATATTTTATTCATTTTTTTTTTTTGATGAAATTTGTTATTAATAAAAAGTAATCAGATATTTATCAAATAAGACAAAAGGAGAATACACTCAAAATATGATAAGTTAAATAGATTGAAATTTTACTTTATTTGGGGACTAATGTTTGTATTTGTGATTTTGATGGAAAAAATCCTATTGATGTTCTTTCCAATTTTAAAGCTAGAAATATTTTCAATTTTGTTCTTATAATGATATATAATAAAAAAATGATTTTTAATTGTTTTTAAAAGTTTCAATTTTTTTTTTTCATTCAAGTCAATCAATTAGTTTATGTTTTATTTAATGTAATTTAAATTATATTAAATTTATTATATATTATTACTTCCACTTTCATAATTTAATAACTTTTATTATTATGCAGTTTTTAATTTGATATACATTAAAGGTTAGTTTTCACAATTTACACTAAAAAAATATGATTAAATAAAAAATAAACATTATCCAATAAACATCTCATATTTAAACAAATTTCTACATAAATTTATAATTCAAATCATTAAGAAAACCAATAAATATTTTAATTATTTCTATTTTTGAGAATCAATTTCTGAATTACAAGAATTAAAAGCAGAACTTATATTTTCAAAGTCATTTGAAAAAGATGAGTTGTCAAAAGTCTTTTCATCTAAGCAATCAATCGGAGATAAAGCTCTATTTTTTTCTTCTAGAATTAAATTAAAATTAAATTTTAAAATTTGATGTTTTCTGTCTTTTCTTAAAAAAGATATAAATTTATTTGAATATTTTTTTCCAAAATTCATTGAATTCATTTTAATATTTTTAATTTTCAATAATTATATTTATAATTTATGACAAATAAATAATTTATGTAAAAAATTAAAAAAATAAAATGGGTAATTTAAACTGTAAAAATGTTAATGAAGGAAAAATAGATTTAACTAACATAAAATTTTATTTACAAACTCATGAAGATTTAAATATAAATACAAATAATATAAAAAGATCAGACAAAGATATATTAAAAGTTTCAAACACAGAAAATATAACATTTCAAAATAATAAAAATGAAAAAAAAGAAGAAGATAATAATAGTAAAAATAATAATAATAGTAATAATTCAAATTCTTCTTCTTCAAAAGAAATGATTTTATCATCAAAAGAAATTAATAGTATTCCAACACCAAGTTCTCAATCAGAAGAATCTAAAAAGGTTAAAAATGAAAAAGAAGAAAATGAAAATAAACAAAATAATAAAAAAAATAATGAAAATAATAATGATCCTCAAATTAGAAGAAAATCTACTATTATTAATATTCAAAGAAAAACTCCTTTGGAAATTATTGATGAACAATATGAACAACAACACAATAAAAGCAAATCTCTTTGCAATATTATTTATAATAATAATGAAATTTTTATTAATTTTCAAAGTAATTTAAATTCAAATGTTAATTTAAATAGTAATAAAAGTGTTAAAAATATTTTGATAAATAATAACGAGAGTAATACAGAAAAAAATTTAAATGAAAAAGAACAAAATGAACAATTAAATATTAATAATAAGAATAATTTAGAACAAAAAATACTGAACAATGAAAATAATAATAATAATAATTTTAATACAATTCAAAATTATAATTATTTTCTTCAGAATAATTTTGTTATGACTTCAAATAATATTCCTCAAAATATTAATATGAATTTAAATATGCAACCTAATAATAATAATAATAAGATTAATAATAATGATTATAATAATAATAATAATAATGATTATAATAGTAATAATGATAATAATGGTCAAAATATTAATAATTATATTGAATATAATAATAATAATAATATCAATAATAAAAATTATAATGAGTATAATAAAAATAATAATATTAATATTAATAATAAAATTTTTTGTGAAGAAAATATTAGTCAAACAAATATAAAAGTAAAACAAAGTGTTAAAAGTAATTTTAGTCCAAAGAAAATAAATAATATAAATCAAAAGGAAAATTTAGTTAAATGGAGAAAAACAAAAATAAAAGATATAATTTCTTTAGAGCAATTATCTAAATTAAATAATAAAATAATAATATTAAATAATATATTTAAAGTATTTACAAAGAAAAATTCATCAAATAAACTGGAAACAACAATAAAATATGTAGCATTAACAAAAAGTGAGATAAGAATTTATCGTTCAAAAGAATCAATTTTATTTGAAAAAAATCCATTAATTAGAATTCCTCTTTTTAATATTTATAAATGTGATTTATATAAAAATGATAATCCATATATAAATAATATATCTTTAAAAGGAAAAAATATATATAATTTTTATATAGAATTAAAAAATTTAAATAATATGAAAAATGAAGATAAATCACTTGAATTAAATAATCTAAAAAAATTTGAAAATGAAAATAGAAATAATTCATTTCAGAAAAAAAAAAAAAAAATTTCTTTTTTAAAAGATATTTTCAATGAACATAATTCAAGAAGTAATACTGTAATTATTAAAAATGATGTTTGTGAAAAAGATAATTGTTTCTTGTTTGTTTTTTCTTCAGAAAATGAAAAAATTATAAATGATTGGATAGCCTTAATAAATTATTTAATAAGGTAAAATATATCTTAAAAAAGCCTTTTTTATAAATTATTATAAAATATAAATAAAAAAAAAATTTTGGATTTCAAATTTCACTTTTAAAAAAAATAATTTTTTAAAATTAAATTACAAAAATCAAATTTTTTAAATAGATTATTCAACATTATGACTTTCTTCTTTTTCTATATCTTCCTTATATTCTTCAAAATGTTCTCCTTCCACTATTTCAAAATTATCGTTTCCACTTTTTTTCTGAACACTTTGAACTAAGCTATCAACAATTTCACCTTTATTTAAACTATCTAATTTATTTTGAGTGTCAATATGATCTACTAATTTATCAACAACTTGAGGATTATTTATACTTTCTAA
>JAEEGK010013265.1_pt1 | contig 18601 bp, 8 predicted proteins | sample 8958771 | NCBI WGS metagenome assembly JAEEGK01 (sample SAMN16246547, study PRJNA631951) | gut metagenome | biome: gut microbiome; feature: rumen; material: SC-attached | host: Bos | place: Iran: Karaj | collected 2018-10
TAATATCCTTTGAATTTGCCATTTTTTTTCTTTTAATTGGGGATTGGGGATGGGGATTGGGCCCAATCCCCAATATCATTTATATAATGTAAATTTAATAAAAATAACATAAAAAAATCTCATGAATAAAAATTCTTATATTCTAGAATAAGAAAATCAATTAAAAAAAATTATTTAATTAAATCAAATTGAATTTTAATAAAATATTTTATAATTTTAAATAATAAAATGCTAAGTCAAAAAGATAATTTAATGAAACAAAAAATTATTAAGTTACCTCCTCAAGTGACAAGATTTATTTTTGTAAAGAATATTCCATATAAAATAACACCTGAAGAATTATATGATATTTTTTGGAAATTTGGACCAGTAAGACAAATAAGAAGAGGAATTACTAATAAAAACAAAGGAACTTGTTTTGTTGTTTATGATGATATATTTGATGCCAAAAAAGCAGTTGATAGGTTAAGTGGTTTTAATGTTGATGGAAAATATCTTGTTTGTTTTTATTATAATCCTAATAAAAATAAAAAAATGTTTAATTAATTGAAATATTTATAAATATATAATTATTGTTAAAAAATTTATTCATCCAAAAAATTTATATAAAATTTTAAAAAATATAAAAATTCTTTATCCAATAGTTTTTTCATCATATCTATAATAACTATTATGTCTTCTTTCTTTACTATAAAAAATAGAAGAATTATTCATACAATCTTGAGGACTTTTATATCTAATATTTGTTTTAAATATATTTCTATTTCTAAAAATTTGAGAAGAAATTCTCTTTATTTCTTTTGTTTTTAAATTACAATTATTTGAATTATTCAAATTTAAAAAATGATTAAAATTAGTTCCTTTTTTTTTTTTAATTTCTCCTTTATTATAAGAAATACTTGTTAATTCAGGACTATTACTTGTAAATTTTTTATTTCTTGAAGTTTTACTTATATTTTTATTTCTTTTTAAATTTGAATTAATATTACTTATCTCAGTTGTATTTATAGTTTTTATATTTTTATTTGTTGGGTTTATATTATTATTTGTATTTCCTGAATTTATATTAAATGAAAATTTTCTTATTGATGTGTTTATTTTTTCTTTTTTTAATTTTGAGTTTAATTCAAAAAAATAAGGATTTTTCTTTAAATGAGGTTTATATATTTTATCTTTTTTTTCATTAATATCATTTTTTATTGTTCTTTGAATATTATTAGTTGAAGAGGAATAAGTAATAACAGAATCTTTATTAATAATAGAATCTTTTATATTAGATTTTTCTGGTGAAATATTACTTAATTCACTTTTTAAATTTTGATTTTTTTTTTCATTTTTATTAATTTTACAATTTGTTTTATTCTTTTTTAAATCACTCATTAAATTTTGTTCGAAAACATTTAAACTTTCTCTTTTATAATAAGTGGATTCTAAAGAATCTTTTATATAAGAAGGAGTTTGATTTTCAATTAGATTAATTTTTGAATTATTATTGTTTACATTACTGGTTGAATTATTTATTGTTTTTTCATCTTCTCCTATAATTTTTTCATCAACTGGACTCATATTTAAATATTTATTTCTTATAATATTTTCAGATATTAATAAATTGTTTTTTGAATTGTTTATTGAATTATTCTTAGATATTTTTCCAAAATAATTTCTTTCTTCTAAAGATATTTTTTTAATTATTTCTTTTGGAATATTATAATATGGAATATTATCTATTTGATTATCATTAAAATAAAAATCTTCTTTTTTTTCTATAATTGTTATTTTCATTAATAAAGAATTTATTATCATTTTTTCATTGTAAAATTTTTCATAATCTCCTTTTGGAAATAATTCATTTTTTGAAAATATTATTTTTTTTTTAATTTCATCAAATATTTCATTTAGTTCATTTGTGCTTTTTTTATATTCATTTATTTTATTTTGGAATTTTTCTTGAATTTCTCTGAATATATTTATATAATTTTGTTTTTTAATTTCAAACAAATCAATTATTGAAGAAAAATATTCTTTTATTTTTTTAATTTGTTCTTCAATATGATTATTAATTTTATTTATATATTTTTCATTTTCATATTTTGTTTGAAAAAATTTTTCTTTTTCTTCTTCAATCTTATCTTTTAATTCTTTTATTTCTTCTTTAAATTGATTTTTATCTATATTAATAGTATTAATATTATGTTTAGAATGTGATTTTGCACAATTTAAACATAAAAACAAATTTTCATTTTTACAAAAAAATTTAATCTTATTATTTGGATGTCTACTGCAATAAATTACATTTTTATTTTTTTCTTTTGAATTATTATTTGGATTTAAATTTTCTTTATGTTCTTTTAAATATTCATAAACTTGAGCACAAATTGGAATATTATTTAATTTAAATTGATGATATATTTTATGATTTGGACATAAAAAGGATTTTGTTTGGAAATTATATAAATTTTTTATACATTCTTCACAATATATATTACCACATGGGAGTGATAATGGCCTTTTATTTTTATCATTATAAATTTCTTTACATATATTACATGACAATATTGACATTATATAATTCAATTTTAAATTAATTAAAATTTATTTATTTAATTTGAAAATTGTAAAAAAAAGTTTCAAGAAAAAAAGCTAAATCAAAATTACAAAAAATACTTTCTAAATTTTGAGTATTTTATCTTATTATATTGAATAAAAAGTGTGAAGAATTTAATGGAAGTTTTAATTTTTATAATTCTTTAAAAATAATTTCCAATATTTGGAAAGATTATAAATTCAATTTTTTTTTATTTGATAATATTCAAATATATATTTTACTTTCTTCCATTTAAAAAGATATAAAAGTTATATATTAAAAAAATAAAACAATGATTATAAAAGAAATATATTTTATAAATTTGTAATAAATATATATATTCGTATTTTTACAAGAAAATTAAAAAATAATTTTTTTAAAATTCACATCAAGTTCAAAAAATTTGATAAGAAAATAATATAATCCAATTTATATATTTAAAAAAATTATATTAGTTTATTATTTTATATAAATATTTAATAAAACTTTTATTCATTTCATAAGTATTTTAAATTATTTTTCTTCATAAAAATATCAAGTTTTTGTTCATATGAAAAATTACATGAATTATTTCTTTTAAGTCTAATATCATAATTTTGAATATTTTTTTGAGATAAATTCTTTTTTAAATCCAGAAAATTCATTTTATAATGATTTTGCTTAAAAACATCAAAATTTGAATTAATATTATTTTTAGAGGTGGTACTTTTATTTTCTAAAGATTTTTTTTGAGCTCTTTTATAATTTTTAATTAAATCTCTTGGTTTAACCCCAATAGGTCTAGGACATAAATTTTTATCATGAAAAATACCAAAAAAATGTTTATTTTTCTTAACAACCTCATTATCTATTTCATTTTTTTTAATTTCTTCATCTTCTTTTTTTTTATGTATTAATTCATCATCAACAGTATTCATTTTATTATCATTAAGGTTATTTTTATTAATAATCTCTATAAAATCATTATTTGAAATTTTGAAACTTTTACTTCTGTTTAATTTATTATAATATCTATCATTTCTATTTGTGCTTTTTTTCTCAAAGAAATTTTCTTTGGATAAATAAGTATATTTTGGAAAAAGAGGATTTAAATTATTTTTTCTAAAAATTCCACTTTTTAAACTTCCTGATTTTGTACCTTTAATATCATCAATATTTAAATTAAAATCATTTCCTTGAAATTTATTTATTTTATTTAAACTTCCTGAATTTGATCCTTCAATATCATTTAATTTAAGACAATAACTTTCTTTATTAATATTAGGAAAAATTTGTTTTGGAATTGATTTATCAATTTTACCATAATATTCAATTTCATTATTATTTTTTTTAAAAGTATAAATTGGATTTAAAGGAGAAATATGTCTTGAAGTTTTAAATTTTTTTTTGTGAATATCTGAATAATCTAAGTAATTATATTTCATTTCACCTATATTATTTCTAATATATATTTTTTTTGGTTTTGAACCTTCAATATCAGAATTATCTAACATAAAATTTTTATCAATTTCATATTTATATAATTTATTAGGAGATGCTTTTTCAATATCTTTTACATCAATTTGATCTCTTAGAAATTGATTTGTTTCTAATGGTATATTATTTTCTCCTTGAGGTAAATTATATTTTGGATTTAAAGGATTTGTAAATCTTTTTGTGTTTAAATGATGAAAATTTGAAGTTGATTTTTCAATGTCTGCATTTGATAAATTGTATTCTGGTTTATTTGGTTTTATGAATAATTTTGTTGGAGATGATTTTTCTATATCATCTATTTTATTTATAAAATCTATTTTATTTGTATATAATAATATTTTTGGACTTGAACCTTCAATATCTAAATTATATAAATTTAAACTAAAATTTCTTTTGGTGTTTATTTGTTTAAATTTTTTTATATTTGTATCTTTTTCATTTATACATGATAAAGACATTAAATCTTTTCTTAAAGGCATTTTTAAATTATCATCAAAAATGTCCTTGACATTCATTGATTTAAATATTTAAATTTTATAACATTTTCTGAATGATTAAAAACAATTAAAAGTAAAACTTTTTAAAAATTAACTCCAATAAAAAAAAATAAATGCAACTCATTTTAATAATATCTTTGAATTCTGTTATTTGTTATGAAAAAGAGATTCTTTATAATAAATAAATTAGATTCACTATTAATAAAAGTATATTTCATTGAAAATTTTTATATTAAAAAACCAAACTTAAGAATTATCTGAATTACAATAAGAATAATAAATATAAAATTATTATATGAATAATAAACATTTAACCGTAAAAAAATAAATAAAAAAACCAAAAAAAAAAAATAAAAAAATAAAAAAAATGAAAATATTAATCTTGATATCTATCATTTCATTAAGTTTAACTCAGAACTCCAACGCAAAAAAGATAAAAAGTTATTTAGAAAGTCGTGGATTTACAAAGGAAGGAGTAGCAGGAATAATGGGTAACTTATATGCAGAATCAGGATTGAATCCCAAATATTATGATCCAAAAAACAGAAGTACTTTAAGAATGAGTGAAGATGAATATGTGAAACAAGCAAATGATGGATCAAATCCAGGATACAAAAAATTTGTTTTAGATAAAGTTAGATTTGGTCTTGCAGGATGGTCTCGTTGGAATAGAAAACAATCTCTTCTTAATCTTTGTCAAGGTCATGTTGGAGATCCTATTTGTCAAATTGATTATCTTATTAAAGAATTAAAAGAAGATTATAAATATCTTTATGAATTTCTCACTCATTCTAAAAATGTTTTAGAATGCTGCGATAAATTTCTTTATCAATTTATTCAACCTATGAATGTTCATAAAATAATTAATGATAGAAGACAATTTTGCCAAACTTTTTATTATTCTTAAAAGTTAAATTTTAAAATATTATCATATTGTTTTTAAACTTTAATGCTTTTAAATATGTTCAAAAGATTCTTTTTCAGTGACAACAAAAAAATAATTTTTGAAAGAAATCTCAATAATATTGTTTTAAATTTTCCTTAAGTTTCATTCAATATCTCTAATTTAAATTTTTTTTTAAGAATTTAATAGAATATTTGTGGTTTAAAATCTACTCTTAGTGAATTTAGTAATAATAAATTAAATTTTTTTCTTTTTATATTTTAAATAATTGAGCATTATATATTTAAATATTGTAATCTTATGATTAATCCTTTTTTTTATTATTTTTTTTACTTATAAAGTTTATTTTTTTAATTTTTTAATACAAATTTTTCCTTAATTAAAAGAAGATTTTTAAAATAAATTTAATTTAAAAACTTTTTAAATATTTATATTACATTTATAGGAACAATAATTTTACTATTGTTTGAAAAATATTGAAAAATTGAAAATTTCCATCCATTGATTATTTTTTTTAAATTTCAAAACATAATATAATAATAAAAAAAAATGTTTCTTTATTTAGGTGCAACTTCAATATATAGTCATGAATATTCAAGACAACTTCAAAGAGCAATAGAAGAAGATGGAGATGATCATAGATTTAGTGATATTCATACTCATTATTCATATATGTTAGATAAATTTTTAATGAGAACAGGAATAGATGAAATTTTAGAAATTATAAATTTTATTTTAACTTTTTTTTTAATTGTCTTTTATATTATTAGTACATATACTTATCCAGAAATTACAAATTATAAAAAAGGAGTTAATAATACAATTGAATTAATTGAAATTTTTATTTGGGCTATTTTAGTTTTTCACTTTATTTTAAAATTTTATATTTCAAGTTCAAGACTTATATTTATTTTTGATTTTATAAATTTAATTGATTCTTCTTCTTTAATTTTAATAATTTTAGCAAAAACAAAATATTTATCTTATAACACCAAATTTTTTTTCCGTTTATTTCGTATAGTTAGAATGATATATTTAATGAAATTAGAGCAAATTCTTCAAAAAAGATTTAATGAAACTGTAAGATACTCATATAAATTATTAATATATTTTTTATCAATATTTTGTATATCAACAAGTTGTGTTTTAGAAATAGAAAATTATCGTTTTAGAAAAACTTTTGGTGACATGGCAACACAATCAGGGACTCAAAGTACAAAAGCAAATGATGAATTATATAGATTTCACGATATGGCATATTTTGAATTAGTTTCTTTTACTACAATTGGATATGGTGATCTTACTCCAAAAGAAACTTCTTCTCGATTTATTGTTATTATTACTATTATATTAATTTTAATCATTGTTTTACCTATTTATTCTAAATTGAAAATCATCTTTGCTTTAACTAGTAAATATTCTAGAATAAGTTATCAAAAAAAATCTCAGAAAACTAAACATATTTTAATTTTAGGTGATTGTGGAGTTGAATCTTTCGAAGCTTTTTTAGAAGAATTATATAATGATGATCATGGAGAAATTAATTATGATACTGTTATTTTACAATCAGCACCAAATGAACAATTAATGAAATTAATTAAAAGTTTACCATATTTTAATAAAATATTTTATTTAGTTGGTAATTGTTTAATTCATAAAGATCTAGAAAGATGTTCAGCAGATAATTCAATTTGTGCGGTAATATTAGCAAATAAATTAGCAAAAAATCCAAGAGAAGAAGACTTTTCAAATATAATGAAAGCGTTTTCCTTCAGAAAATATTCATGTATTAATGGAATGGGAGCTGATACAAGAATATGTATTCAATTATTAAGACCTGAAACTAAAGAAATTTATTTTTCTTCTCTTGCAAATTCTAATGATCCTAATAGTCAAGATCAAATCATTTGTGTTGAAGAAATTAAATTACAATTATTAGGTAAAAGCTGTTTATGTCAAGGAATTACTACTATAATTTCTGCTTTAATTACTTCAGATAAACCAGAATATAATTCTGAATATAAATTTAGTGGAGGATTAAAATGGTTAAATGAATATTTATATGGGATTAGATTAGAAATTTATGTTGTTAAATTAAGAGCTGAATTAATTCATAACATGAAATTTATTGATGTTGTTAAATTAGTTTATGAAGTTGCTGGATTAATTGTTATTGGAATTGATGTTATTGTTGATGATTATAAACCTTTTGTTTGTTTAAATCCTTCTAGTTATTTTTTAAGTCCTTTTGATAATTTAGTTTATATTTTAGCTGATTCTCAACCTAATGATAATGAATTAAATTCTTTAATAAAAGAACATTTAGAAAAAAACCAAAAAGGAATTGTTGAAAATAATATTGAAATGGTTAAATTATTAAGGTTAAAAAATCCATATTGGAGTGATCAAGCAAATAATAAAAATAATTTTTTTACAAATGAAATATCGGGTGATGAAAGTCATCATAATTTGGTAAAAAAAAATATCAAATCACATTCAATTTTAGGAAGAAATCCTCATAATTCAATAATAAAAAAAACATTATATAATTTTCCCAATCAAACTCAATCTTATCAATTTCAAAACCACCAAAATCAAAATGAAGATGAGTCAATAAATTATAAGAAAAAATTAGAATCATTCACAACAATAAAACATAATTTTTTTCATACTATATTACCAAGAACTCAACATGAAGCAGAAACATTTTCTCCAGATATATTAGATAGACATATTATAGTATGTGGAATAGGATTAAATTTAAAAAATTTATTAATGCCATTAAGAGCTTCTTCAATGAAAAATCAACAATATCCAATATTAATAATAGATAAAAATGAACATATTCCTTCAGAAATATGGAAAGAAATTCAATATTATCCAGATATATATTTTATGCAAGGTAATCCAATTAAGAGTAAAGATTTACATAAAGCAGGAATTAAGAAAGCAAGAGCAGTAATTATATTATCAAAACCAACAACAGATGTTGATCAAGTTGATATGGTTGATGCAGATACTATATTTATATATAAAGCAATTAAAAATGAAACAAAAAATGCATTAATAATTGCTGAATTAGTTTCAGTTAATGCTATTTCATTTATAAATTCAACTACTGATGATACTAATATTAGAAAACAAGGTTATTGGTTAAGTGAACCTTTCGCTTTAGGAGAAATATATATTAGTTCAATGTTAGATACTTTAATTTGTCAAGCTTTTTATAACCCCTATATTACTGATATATTACAACAATTAATTATGGGAAGTGCAGGAAGTAATTTTGCACCCGGTTTAAGAAGGAAATTGCAAGAAAAAAAAATTACTCAAAGTACTCTTTATTTACTTAATATTAATGATGAATTAGGAAGATTAGGTAATAGAGATTTTCCTAAGAAAGTTCAATTTAAAGAATTATTTCAATTTTTTTCTAAGAATAATATGGTTCCTATTGGAATTAATAGAAATTCTGCAAGGTTAAGTACTTTAAAAAATAATAAACAAGATAAAAGATATGTTTATTTATGTCCTAAAAATGATGATTTAGTTGATATTGATCATGATAAAATTTATATTTTAGCTGGAGAAGATTATTATTCTTTACATAAAATTAATGATCCTTATAAAATGAAAAATAATGCTTATTATCAATTTAATAAAACTAGTAAATTAATTGATAAAAGTAATGAATTAGTTTTAGATTTAGCTCAAGGAATGAAAAATTTAATTGATAAAAATTCAAAAGTTTTTTCAGAAGCTTATTCAGTTAAAAAAGTTGTTAGTGGGATTAGAAGTTCAATGAGGAATGAACTTGCTGTTATGCATGATAAATTAGTTAATACTAAGTTGATTGATGAAAATAATAATGAACAAAATATTATTGAAATTAAAAACTCTAATGATTAAGTAATGATGATTTATCAAAGAAAAAAAAAGTAATAATTTGTTTTTTTATATTTATTTTATGTAAATATATAATTAATTATTAACTATCTTAATAAATCTACAAATTATATTTTTGAGTAAATAATATTTAAATTTAGAATTAAAAGATAAAAAAAAATTTTTAAAAATTTTTAAGTTGTTTATTTTAATTTTAAACAATTAAAATAAAATTATATAATGCTTTATAATTTATAATATCAAAGAAAATATTCATTTTAAAAAAGCTGTATATATTTTAATGTATCTCTAATAATATACATTGTTTTAATTCATACAGGGATTAAATCCCATTATTTCAAAAAAATCACAATAATTAATTTGTCCATTTCTATTTCTATCTATTTTTACAAATAATTCGTTAATTTTATTTTCATCAGCACTATTAAAAGTACTTAGAATTTGTTCTTTTGAAATAATTCCAATATCATTTTTATCAAAAAACATAAAAGCTTCAATTAATTTTTTTTCATTTAAATAATTATTATCATTAATAAAAGGAGCTAAAAATTCAGTGAAATCAATAAATCCATTATTATCAGTATCAACAGAATTAAAAATAACTTCAAAATCATTTTCTAATAGATTTACATTTATTTTTCTCAATCCTTCTCTGAAATCATTTCTACTAATAGAACCATCATGATCACAATCAAATAATTGAAATAATTTTTTTAAATCTTTAATTACATCTTCATTTAATCTAGAAGCAATAAAATTTAAAACCATTTTTTGAAAAGTATCAAGTTTAACATAATTTACTAATTTATCTAAATTAATATGACAATCATTATAATTATTATCTTCAATAATTTTAAACCAAGGATGTTTTAAAACTTGATTAGCACTTAATCTATTTTCTTCAGGGCAAATGCATTTATTAATTAAATCAATAGCTTCATTAGAAATATTATTCCATTTTTCAGAAGGAAAATTAAATTCCATTTTTTTAATTTTGTTATAAATTATTGAATCATTTTGACCATTGAAAGGAGGTTCTCCAGATAATAAAATATATAATATTACTCCAGCAGACCAAATATCACATTTTTCATTATAATTACCTTTTAAAACTTCAGGAGCAACATAATAAGCAGTTCCTACTTTAGAATTCATTTTTCTATTTATATCATTATTATCAAAAAATTGACTTAAACCAAAATCAATTATTTTAATTGGATTATTATTTTCATCACTTTTATAATAATATAATATATTTTCTGGCTTTAAATCCCTATGAGATATTCCATTATTATGACAATATGATATTGATGATATAATTTGATAAAATATTTTAGCTGCTTCTTTTTCACTGTACATTTTCTTTTTTTGAATATGGTTTATTATTCTGTCAAATAATTCACCTCCTTTACATTTTTCCATTATTAAATATAAATATTTATCATCTTCAAATACTTCATATAATTTAATTATATTTGGATGGTCTACCTTTTTTAAAATTGAGATTTCTTTTTGAAATTTTTCCAAATTTGAAATTTTACTTTTTGATAATTGTTTACAAGCTCTTAATTCCTTTGTTATTTTATTTTTAACTTCTAATACTTTTCCATATGCTCCTTTTCCTAATTTTTTAGTAATTTCATATTTGGTTGTTATAACCCCTTCAGTTAAAGAAATTAAATTTTGTTTATTGAATGATAAATGCTCTGATTCCTTATGAATGTACATTTTTTTTAATTTAAATTTTAAATAATTTTTTCATTTAAATATGCAAATTTTAATAGCTGTTTATTTTTTCAAATTAAATAAATTAATTAAATACTAATTATGGTTAAATATTCTAAAAAATGAGTTAAATAAATATAAATGATAAATTAATTTTTCTGATAAGTATTTATTTCATTGAAACAAATAAAGAAAAAAATCATTATGTTACATTTTATATTAATATTTCCTATTAATAAAAGTTCACTAAATAATATTTTTTCATTAATTTTCAGAATACATTGGTTGATAATTGAATCAGTTATAAATTTAATAATTATTTTTTATTGAAAAAAAATTAATCTAATCTAATTTAATTTCATAATAATTTCTAATTAAATAATTTTCCCTAATTTAAAAATAATGTTTCGAAATGTTACTCTTTTTGACATTTTAGCATAATTATCTCTAGTGTATTATCTTTTCTCAAATTGTTAACTTTTCAAAATTTTTGATAATACTTAATTTATATCAACTTCTTTTCTATTTTAAACATTTTTTTAATTTTATTAATTTCTTCAAGAGATAAATTACCATATTTTTAACTTAACTTTCTTTTTTTCTCTATTATTTTTTGTATTTTCAATTTTTTCTTTTTTACATTTACAATATTATTCTTAATGTTTATTTCCTTGTAAATATAATCTATGAACTCATGTATTCAAAAATATATTTTAAAATGAGATTTATTGAAAAAGAAAAAAATAATTGTATAAAATTTATCAAACGAAAATATTGGGAAAAAATTTAAAAAAATGTATATTTAAAAAAAATAATAAAATCTATAAATGAATGTTAATGAACAAATAGATAAAGTTTTTGGAGATATAAATCATAATAAAAAAAAACTAATTAATAGTCCAGATTCATTTTCAAAACCAATCCCAAACAAAAAGTCATTTTTCAAAAAACATATTAATCATAATAATATAAATAACAATGAAAATAAATCTTTTGATTCAATTGAAAGTATAAAAGAAATAAAACAATCTTATTTAAATAAAGATGAAGATAATTCTTTTTATATTGAGTTTATGAAAAAAATAAAAGAAGATGAAAAAGAGATTGATATTAATCCTAAAAATATTAATAAGAAAAAATTACCTCATCTTCAAATGAAACCAGGTTTTTTAAGAAAGGAAAAATCTCAATCAAATTTTCAATTTAAACATTTTTTAGAAGGAAAAAAAGAAAGAATACATAAAAATAATACTTTGAAATTCGAAGAAAATAAATGTGGAGATGATAATACTTTATTAAATACAAATTATAAAAATAAAATAAGTAAAAAATCTAATTTTATTGATTCTAATAACCCAAAAAATTATAGAAGTATTTTTAATCAAACAAATTTATCTCATGAAAAACATTTAAATCAATTGACTGTTTACAGTAAAAAAGGATTTAATTTAGAAGATGAAAAAGTCCAAAATTCAATACAATTTCAAATATTAAATAAATTTAGAAAATTTAATGAACTTAAGGTTCAAACTCCAATATCATTTGATCAAATAATAAAAGGGATTAATTTTTCTAACGTTAAAAAATTAAATTTAAATTCTCAGAATGATAATATTAATTTAAATAATAATAATATCATTAATAGTAGTAATAATCTTAATGATAATAAGAGTACAGATAATGCGAATCAAAATGAAGTTATATATCCTTCCTCAAATAATGTTCTAAAAACAAAAAGAAATTCAATTTTTTGTTGTTTTTAGGAATTATAATAAATGATGAATGAAATTTGTAAAAAACATCTGAATGTAAAAAAAAGTATATAGAGTATTTTATTTTCGGAATAAAAATTTAATAACTAATAATGTGTTATTAATATAAGTAAAGTGAGTATTAATATAAAAAATAAATTAAAAAAATAAAATATAAAACAATAAATTATATTTAGTAAATATTTAAACAATTCCTCCTTATAATATTAACCTTTCTTTTTGATATTACTTTTTTTTCAAACTCATTTTGTGTATTTATGGATTATAATTTTTCTTTGTAAGAAAGATTTTGTATTTTTACCTTTTTGATTCAAAATATATTATTATCTACTAATCTTTTTACTTTATAGACTTTGTTCCTTTTTCTCCTAATTTTTGTAAAATTTTGAAATTATTTATTTTATAAATTTTTTATTATTGAATAAATAAAATTTTTTTCATATAAAATTCTAGATTTCTTGGATTGTTGATTTTTATTGAAACAATTTCATTCTTATTGATATATTTCAGACTCATTTTAAAAAAATTTTTGTTTTAACTTTCAAATATATATTTTCTGAACTTTCTATAATCAAAAAATATGTTGTTTTTTCATATTTAAAAACTATCAAATTTAATTTTATGCATGTTAAAGGCCTTTTATTAGTGATATTGGGATTTTAAACTTAAATATATTTTTTAATAAAATTTAATACATTTATTTATGATTTATTTTTGTTTTTATTTTATTTTTATTATTATATGTATCCCATTGAATATTATTTAATGTTTTTAATATTATATTTACACTTCGAAAAAATATTTACTAAATGATTTTATAATTTATATCAAGATTTTTGATATATTATTTTAAATGTTAATTTCTTAACCTTTTCATAAATTATAATTAAACAACAATAATAAATTAAAAAATAAATCAATATAAATTTTATATTTACACTTTTATATATATTATAATTAAATTCAGGTTTATATATAGTATCATAATAAAAATAAATATTAAATATTGTTGCAAAATGCTTTAATTTAAAAGAATTAAAGTGACTTTATTTACAGTTTAGAATGTTGATTATGAAATAATTTTTACATAAACATATTTAACAAACAAATTTTGAATATTCATTATAATAGTGATTTAATAATTTGATAAATTGTTTTCTTTTTTCGTGATTATCTTCATTCATAAATATATAAGTATTAAGTTCAGTAATTATAATTTCTTCTTTTTCATCATTAATTTTTTTTTTGATTTCTTCTCCTTTCATAATTTTTTCAGCTTCTTGTAAAAATAATTCTAATTGTAAATGAATTTTATTTGATTTTCTTAAATCATTATCTTCAGAAATTAAAGATAAATAATAGGCTAATATAATTAATTCATTATCTTCTTTTGAATCATAAAATGGAATTATTGGTATTCCATTGTTAATATGATATGCAAAAGATAAAACTGAATTATCTACTATTACTATATCTTTTAAATTATAATATTTTTTTAAAATATCTAAATCTTTCACATAAAAATTTTTTCCACCTATTTTAATTGGTATGCAATTATTTCGATAAAGTCTATTTTTAAAATATTTATTTCCTGGATCAATTTCTTTAAGAATAGAATCAGTGTAGGAAGAATGACTTGCAGTAAAAATGACAATATTATATTTTTCTTGAATAATTTCCATAGCTTCAAATAAATGAGGTCTTATATTAACTCCAATTTTAACTTTTTTTTTTGAAGGTAAAGTAACTTCTATAATTTTATCACATTTTTTTTTATTTATTTCGTCTTCTTTTATTTCTCCAATACAATGAATTAAAGTTTCATCTAAATCTAAAAGAGCAATTTTTTTATTTTTATTTTTTTTTGGAATATGTAATTTAACATATTGATAATCTGTTAAATTAGGTTTATTACCTAATTCAGAAATATATTCAAAGCATGTTTCTGTATATTCATAAAAATCATTTATACTTTCACTATTATTTAGATTAGAAATAATAGTATTATCTAATTTTTTAATTAATTTTTCTGCATTAACAGAAATACTTCTATTTGATCTTCTAATAAATTGACTATTTGTTTCTATTTTATTATTATTATTTCTAGAACCAATTATTCTATTATATAAAATATCATAATTTTTATTAAATAAAGCTAAAGTTTCAGTTTTACTAATTCTTTCATTTCTATGAAAATCTGAATATTCTATTTCATCTTCATTATAATTATCTTCGGTTAAAGAAAAAGATTTATCTGATTCTGAATCAGTAAAATCTAAATAATTATCTTTTTGGTTATCTAATTTATATTCTTTGTTTTTAATTTTAGAATTTTGATATGTCATTTTTGAATCACTTGGAGTAAATAAAAGTGTTCTATTTCTTCTATAATTTGATGAAGATGAAAAACCAATATTTTTATTTGAACATTTATCTGAATAGTAAAAAATATAATTTTCTTCTTGATTAGACATTTATTTAAATATTTTTTTTAAATTGAGTTTAAAAATCCAAAAAAACAAAAAGAATAAGTTATATTTCATAAAAATAAAAAAAATTTGAAAATAAAATATTAAATTAATTTATAAAAAATATTATGACGACCACACCTTTTGAGACAGGAGAAACTCCAAACGAAAAAGAAAATAAAAATGAATTATCACAAATAATAGAAGAGCCAAAGAAAAAAAAATCAAATCGTAAACATAAAAAATCATCTTCAGAATCTGAAAGCTCAAACAGTGAAACATCAAAAGAAAAAGAAGAGAAAAAAAATCAATTAATAATGAAAGATTTAATAGCAGAAAATTTTGTAATGTTAACATTAATAGGAAAAGGAGCATTTGGTCAAATATATTTATCTTATGATATGAGAGATAATATAGAAGTATCAATAAAGAAAGAAATAAAAAAGACTCAAAAATCTCCTCAATTAAGAACAGAAGCAAAAATATATCAAAGTTTATTAAATATTTCTTCTCAAGATTTAACTGGAGTTAAAGCTTTAGCACAAGATGAAGTTCAAGGTGTTCCTCATTTTTATGGTATGGGAGAATTAGTTGATTGTTATTATTTAATTATTGAATTTTTAGGACCTAATTTAATTGAATTATTTAATTTTTGTGGATGTCATAAATTTACTATAAGTACTGTTTGTTTAATTGCTTTACAAATGCTAAATAGAATTGAAAATTTACATAAACATCATTATATTCATAGAGATATTAAACCAGAAAATTTTTTAATTGGAACTAAAGATAAATCTAATGTTATATTCTTAATTGATTTTGGTTTATCTAAAAGATATAAAAATCCTAAAAATCATCAACATATACCTTATAGAGAAGGAAGATCATTAACTGGAACTGCAAGATATGTTTCAATTAATACTCATTTAGGAATTGAACAAAGTAGAAGAGATGATTTAGAAAGTATTGGATATGTTTTAATATTTTTTTTAAAAGGAAGTTTACCTTGGCAAGGATTAAAAAATGGAGGAGATAAATATCAAAGAATAATGGAAAAAAAATTACAAATTCCAACTGAAATTTTATGTTATGGTTTACCTGAGGAAATAATATATTATTTAAATTATACTAAAAGTTTAAGATTTGAAGATAGACCTGATTATGATTATTTAAGAGGTTTATTTATTAAATTATTAGGTACTTGTAATACACAATATGGTTTAACTAAAAGTATGTTAAAGTTTGATTGGTGTTTTGATGATCCTGCAACTTCAATTTGGCAAATTTATAATAAAAAAGGAAAAGGAAATCAAATTGGAGGTAATTCTAATAGTAATAATAGAGACTCTTTTTGTAAAGAAAGTCCTTTACTTGAATCTAAAAAAAATTTCGATGGTGATTTAAAAGGTAAATTAGCTAATATTAATGAAGTTAAAGAAAGTTTTGCTAAAAGTAATGAAAATAATCCTGATGCTATTCCTGATGATGATGAAGAAAATTCTTCTTCTGATATTGAAAAAAGTTTAAAATTTGATGATAAAGATGAAAAAGAAAAAAAAGATAATAAAGAAAATAAAGATGATAGTGATAGTAGTATTGTTAATAGTGAGAAAAAGAGTTCTAAAAAAGATTCTGATTCTAATTCTAATAAAAATGATAATAATAAAAGCGAAGAAAGTGAAGAAACAATTAAAGAAGATTTTGATGGTTTAAAATTAAATTTAAATGATGTTAATGATAATGAATTAAATAATGAAAATAAGAATATTTTATTAGGTGAAAATAAAGAAGAAGATATTGATAAATATATAAATAAAATATTACAATCAAAAGGAATAAATAAGAAAAAATTAAGTTTAAAAGAAGAAAAATCAGAATCTCAAAGATCTCAAAGTAAAAGTAATTCAAATTCAAATGAAAGTAAAGAAGAAAAATCTCCTCCTCCAGTAATTGGAACAAATAATATAAATTTAAAAGATAGTTTAGATATTCCTAATCCAGATGGAAAAGATAGAAGAAAAAGTCTTTTAAGACAATCACCCGAAGAAATTCAACAAAAATTAAAAGATATTAATAATTTATTAGGTCATGATCAAAATTCTACTGTTATGAAAAATACTTATAGAAATTCTAAAATGATTTCTGTTGAAGAATTAAATAAAATTCAAGAAATGAATGATCAAATCAATCAGAAGAAAAAAGATAATAAAAATGATCATAAGAAAAAGAAAAAAAATAGAAATTCAGTTTCTTTTAAATTAGAGAATAATAAAAATTTGAATAATAACAAAGAAGAAGAAAAAGACCCTGAAAAAATGTCTTCAAAATCAAAAGATGATTCAAAGAAAAAGAAGAAAATATTATCAGAAAATGATTTTTGTCAAAATAATGAATTTAAAAAAGAAAAAAGTTTTGAATCTCAAATAAAAGTAACAAAAACATCAAATAATGAAATATTAAAAAAAATAACAGGATTATCTGAAGCATCAAATCCAGAAGATCCAGATATAAATGTATCAAAAGAACATTTAGTGAAAATTTCAAAAGAACCTTTATCAAAGAAATATTTAATTATAGGAGATTTAGGTCATGGTTCTTATGGTCAAGTAAAAAAAGTTCGTCATAAGCAATTAAATGAAATAAGAGCTTTAAAAATAACAAGTAAAAAAACAGCAACTTCAAAAATAGAAATAGATATATTACGTAAAATATCTCATCCAAATATAACAAATATATTTGAAATATATGAAGATTCTCGTAAATATTATATTATGATGGAATATTTAGAAGGAGGAGAATTATTTGAAGCAATAACTTCTTCAGGATCATTTAATGAATTAAGTGCTGCAAAAATAATGAGACAATTAATTAATGCTGTTAATTATCTTCATTCTAATCATATTGTTCATAGAGATTTAAAACCAGAAAATATTATGTTAACTGGAGAACCTAAAGATGGGAATTATCAAATTAAATTAATTGATTTTGGTGCTGCAACTAATTTTATTCCAGGTAAAAAAATTAGTAAATTTATTGGAACTTCATATTATATTGCTCCAGAAGTTTTAAAAGAAAATTATGATGAAAAGTGCGATGTTTGGTCTTGTGGAGTTATATTATATATTTTATTATGTGGTTTCCCTCCTTTTAATGGAAATACTAATTTAGATATTTATCATAATATTAGAACTAAAAATCCTTCTTTTGGAGGAGATGAATGGGAAGATATATCTAAAGATGCTATTGATTTAATTAAAAATATGTTAAAT
>JAEEGK010013269.1_pt1 | contig 18597 bp, 18 predicted proteins | sample 8958771 | NCBI WGS metagenome assembly JAEEGK01 (sample SAMN16246547, study PRJNA631951) | gut metagenome | biome: gut microbiome; feature: rumen; material: SC-attached | host: Bos | place: Iran: Karaj | collected 2018-10
GGGATACGATCACTGTCTTTTTCATGACAATCCCTGCTGGCTGCAAAATCCGTTCCCCGGCGCACCCATGAGCTATCGTATATTAACAACGATAAATCAGAAATAATTTGTTAACTTTGTGCCGCTTTCTAGGAAAGCGGTTTTTTTGACGTGTATAATTAATCTTAATATGTCTGACAAGAAATTCAATGTCAAGTATTGCGTGCTTCTGCCAATCGTGCTCATAGCTACGGTTTTCCTTTGGGCAGTGCCCGTTTCCTTCTTCGGCATCGATGCCCTCACGGTCGTTCAGCAGCGCGTGATCGCACTTTTCGTTTTCGCTGCGCTGATGTGGATATTCGAGATCATTCCCAACTGGACTACATCCCTGTTGATTATTACCTTCGCCCTTCTGACTATTTCTACGAAGGGTATTGGCTATTTCTGCAACCCTGAGCTCGGCACTCTCATGAAGCCTGCACGCATCATGTCGAGTATGGCGGACCCGGTCGTGATGCTCTTCCTGGGCGGCTTCGTGCTTGCCATCATGGCAGAGAGATACAGCCTGGACGTCGTCATCGCCCGTGCGCTCCTCAAGCTCTTCGGCACCAAGCCTCAGTTCGTGCTGCTCGGCTTCCTGATTATCATCTCGGTGTTCTCGATGTTCATGAGCAACACCGCCACTGCCGCAATGATGCTGACGCTTCTCGCACCGGTGCTTTCCAAGCTCCCCGTTGACGATAAAGGTAAGATAGGGCTGGCGCTTTCCATCCCCGTAGCTGCAAACCTCGGAGGCATCGGAACTCCTATCGGAACCCCTCCCAACGCCACTGCAAAGGGATATCTGGAGCAGGCCGGCATTGACGTTACCTTCGGTGACTGGTGCATCCACATGATTCCCTACGTGATCATCATGATTCTGGTGGCATGGGTGCTCCTGCAGCTTTTCTTCCCCTTCAAGACCAAGAAACTCGTTCTTGAGATTCCTGAAAGCAAGATCAAGAAGGACTGGAAATACATCCTCGTGTGGATTACCTTCATCGGCACCATCCTCCTTTGGGCAACCGAGCAGCTGACCGGCATCAACTCCAACATCGTGGCATTTGTTCCTCTGGCAGTATTCACCGCAACTGGCCTCTTTGGCAAGGAAGAAATCAAGGAAATCAACTGGAGCGTGCTCTGGCTCGTCGCTGGAGGATTCGCCCTCGGATATGCACTGCAGGATACCGGGTTGGCCAAAGTCCTCATTGAAGCCATTCCGTTCGGCAGCATGTCTGTTGTTCTGGTTATCGTTGTGGCAGGCCTCGTGTGCTACTTCCTCTCCAACTTCATCAGCAACTCCGCAACTGCAGCGTTGCTGATTCCTATCCTGATTGTCGTTGCTGAAGGCATGGCGGATCCTGCCGCAGCCAGCAATGCCGAGTTCATCGCATTCGGCGGCACCCAGGCAATGATCATCTTCATCGCAACCTGCGCATCCATCGCCATGCTTTTCCCGATTTCCACACCTCCGAACGCCATCGCATCTTCTACCGGTTTGGTGGAGACGAAAGATATGGCCAGGGTTGGCATCATCGTGGGTATCGTGGGTTTCGTGCTTGGATTCTTCTGGCTCACCAAGATATTCCCTTTCGCTTAATTGATTGAATATGAAAAAGATAATTACCATAATCGCTTTTGCGGCAGCCACTCTTTCCGCTTTCGCGCAGGACAGCAAGCCCAGTATCGAGATTCACGGTTTCATCCGCAATTTCTATGCTTTTGACTCCCGCAAGATGAAAGGCCTCACCGAGGATTTCTTCACCTATGTTCCCTATGACCAGAAGCTTGCCTCCAACGGCGATGATGTGAATGGCTATCCTAACTTCCGTTTTGCAGCCCTTACTTCCCGCCTCTGGGTTGAGGTCAAGGGTTATGAGGTGGAAGGATGGAAGGTCGGTGCACGCGTTGAAGGAGACTTCTACAACGGCTTAAGCAGCAAAACGCCCGAGAATAATGTTGATGATAAAACCACGGGAACGGCAAATTTCCGCCTCCGCCAGGCTTTCGTCACGCTTTCCAAGAAGGGTTGGACCTTCAAGGCAGGCCAGAGCTGGCATCCCATGGCGGCCGACATGCCGGACGTTTTCTCTCTGAACACCGGTGCGCCGTTCGGCCCCTTCAGCCGTACTCCTCTTGCTCAGGTGGATTACAAGATTGCTGATGGCTTCAGCCTGACCGGTGCGGCCCTTTGGCAGATGCAGTACTGCTCCACCGGTCCGGATGGAAAGAGCGCGAACTACATCAAGTACGGAAACACCCCTGAAATCTATCTCGGAGTCAATTACAAGGAGGATAATCTCACTCTCCGCGCCGGTATCGACATGCTCAGCATCAAGCCGGTCTTTTACGATAATGCAGGTTTCCGCACGGACCGCATAACCACCTTCATCCCTTTCTTCTACGCACAGTATGCAAAGGACCTGTTCAGCGTGAAGTTCAAGACGGTTTTTGCGGAGGCTGGCGACCATCTCAATCTTAACGGCGGCTATGGCATAGCCAATTCCAATGTAGATGGATACGGCAATATGTCGTATACTCCTACCCGCAACTCTTCCAGCTGGCTGAGTCTCTGCTACGGAAAGAAGGTCCAGGCCATCCTGTTTGCAGGATATGTTAAGAATTTCGGTACCAAAGAAGCGCTCGATGGAGCATCAGGCACTCCCGTCGGTTTCTGGTTCAGCGGCAACAGCTTCGACAATATGAATCAGATGGCCCGTGTGACGCCTACCGTCATCTACAATCTCGGGAAGGTCGCTTTTGGCCTGGAGTATGAGATGACCACCGTGCAGTACGGCGACAAGACCCAGGGCATGAATCTGGCCATCGGTCTTTATGATCAGGGTCTGCACTGGGTTACCAACCACCGCGTGCAGGGATTGGTCAAGTACACCTTCTAGAACAATGAAACGGCCCCTCATCCTTATCGCCGCATCGCTGTTGATTCTGCTGATTCCCTCCTGCAACCAGAAGGGGAGCGGGGAAACATACGACGGCCTTTTCGGGGTGACGATGCCGGAACCCACCAAGGCTATCGATAGGGTGGAACTGACTACGGCGCAGCAGAATCTTTCCGGAGCACTCAACACTTTCGGCTTCAAGCTGACGAACAGGTTGTATGCTGGCAAAAGTATGATAATGTCGCCTCTGAGTCTCTATCTTGCTTTGGGCATGGTTGAAGCCGGAACGGAAGGGAATACTGCCGATGAACTTGCAGCTGTGCTCGGTGGCGATGCTCAGGCGGTGAATGCCTATGCCAAATCTCTTCTTGACCAACTTCCTGCTGTGGATTTGGATGTGACGCTTCGTCTTGCCGATGCCGTGATGGTGAATGACATCTACCAGATTAACAAGGCCTACAAATCTACGGTTGAGCAGTATTATTACGCACCCGTGGAGAACATCTCCTTCACCGATCTCAATAAAGTGAAGAATACGGTAAACGCCTGGTGCGCCCGGAATACCGAGGGCCTGATTCCAAGCATTATCGATGAGGTGAGTCCGGAAACGGTCGCTTACCTGATGAACGCCCTTTATTTCAAGGCGGCATGGACCGATCCTTTCAAAGACGGCCAAATTGAGAAGATGGCATTTACAGGTGCAGGCAAGAAACTGGACTTCCTATGCGAAATCGGCAATATCCGGTATGCCGACTGTGGCACATATCATATTGTGAGCCGGGACTACGCCAAAGGGAAATACAAATTCTACATACTTTTGCCCAAGGAGACGGATGGCCTAAAAACTATGCTCGCAAGCCTCGAAAACCAAGACTGGAGTTCGCTGGTAAATGGAATGAAGTATCAGGCTGTTAATCTTCAGTTCCCGAAATTCGAGACAGAATCCGGGTTCGAACTTAAAGAAACCCTGATGGCAATGGGCATCAAAAAGGCCTTCCTTATAGATGAAGATTTTTCGCCCATGTTCAGCGACGTGCGGGTGTTCGTGAGTTCGGTTATCCAGAAAGCCAAGATCAAATTGGATGAATCCGGTACGGAAGCGGCAGCGGTTACCGTGGTTACTTTTGAGAAAAACATTGCTCCCGGCACGGATGCTCCTATCGACTTCATCGCCGACCATCCTTTCGCATATGTGATTGCGGAATCCACTTCGAACACTGTTCTCTTTACAGGAGTGTTCGATGGGAAGTAACTGATTTTAAAGCAGTTCGGAGAGGCCTTCGGCAATGCGCCGGAGGCCTTCTTTCATTGTTGCCTCGGGGCACGCAAGGTTGATGCGGCAGCCTGTCGGCCCGCCGTAAATGGCCCCGTCGCTGACACGCACCTTATGGTGCTCCAGTAGATAATCTGCTATGGCGTCCGGAGAGGATACCATAGCAGATTCAAAATCGAGCCAAAGCAGATAAGTTGCTTCAAGTTCCGGCACATGGACCGAAGGGAAGTGGGCTGCGAACAGGTCGCGCAGCGTGAGGAAATTGCGATGCACGACGGCATTCATCTGGCCCAGCCACTCCGCACCCTCATCGGAATACGCAGCTTGCAGTGCCACGATGCCAAACTGGTTCACGTCGCAATGCTCCCAGACGTTTATCACGCGGTCCATCCGGGCACGCAGCTCGGCGTTTGCAGAGATTATATTCGCAATCTGCACGCCGGCAATGTTGAAGCCCTTGGTAGGGGAGACGAAGGTTAGGCTGTTCTGAGCGAACTCCTCCGAAATCGAGGCGAAAGGCACGTAGGAGCGCCCCGGAGCCACAATCTCACAGTGAATCTCGTCGCTTATCACCTTAATACCGTGCCGCAGGCAAATCTCTCCCAGCCTCACCAGCTCCTCGCGGCTCCAGAGACGCCCGCAGGGGTTGTGGGGGTTGCAGAGTAGGAAGGCCTTGGCGGCCGGATCCGCGCAGCGGCGCTCGATATCATCGAAATCAATTTCGTAGCGGTGCGCATCGCTGTTCCACACCAGACGGCTTTCGGAAGTCTCGCAGCCCTGATTGGTGATATTGTGGAAGAAACAGTTGTATGCCGGCACCAGCAGGACCACCTTGTCGCTCGGCTCGGTTAGGGCCTTCACAGCGATGGATGTGGCGGGCACTATGCCCTGGACGGGGATTATCTGCTCGCGGGAGATGTTCCAGCCGTGCCTGCCGCCGAACCAGCGGATGACGGCATCATAGTAGCTGTCCGGCACGAGCGTATAACCGAATACACCCTTTGCTACTCGATCCTGCAGGGCCTTGATGATGAAGGGGGCGGCGGGAAAGTCCATCTCCGCTACCCACATCGGAATCACGCCTTCAGCGCAGGAATCCCATTTGACGGAAGCGGTGCCGCGCGGGGCACCCTCGGTAGTAAAGTCGTATTTCATTCAGCAAACTGTTTTTTCATCCAACGCTTGCCCTTGATGCGCAGGAAGAAGATTATTCCACGAACGTTGAGTTCGATACACATGGCAATCCAGTAGCCTGCAAGGCCGATTCTCGGGGTGAGTATGAGGGCCAGGCCGATGCGTACCACCCACATGCTGGCGAAGTTCATCACCATGGGCACCATGGTATCTCCCGCGCCCACGCAGGAGCCGTAACCTATGATGGAAACGGCGTACATGGTCTCGGCGAAGGCCTCGATGCGAAGCACCTTCACGCCCAGTGCGATCACCTCCGGGTCGTTGGTCAGCAACCCCATCATCTGGGGAGCGAATATGTACATCAGGATTCCCGCAGTGGTCATCAGCACGGCGGCGAGGCCGGTGGTGATGAAGGCGAACTGCCGGGCGAGATCCTTGCGCTTCGCGCCTATGCTCTGCCCCACGAGGGATGTTGCCGCATCGCTGAGGCCGTATCCTGGCATATAGCAGAAACTCTCGGCCGTGATGGCGAAGGAGTTGGCTGCGATGGCGATGGTGCCCAGCGGGGCCACTATAACCGTGCTCATCACATATGCGCCGCGGGTGATCAGGTTCTGCAGCCACATGGGACCGGAGATGCCGAAGGCCGCTTTCAGATGCTCGCGGTCCGGAATCCAGGAGCTGCTGTCCTGGAAGATGTTAAGCTCCGGGCTCTTTGTGAAAAGATACCAGATGGCGAAGGCGTGGGTTATCAGAGTGGCCAGCCCGGTGCCGATTGCAGCCCCTTTCACGCCCATTCCCAGTATATAGATAAAGAGGTAGTTCAGGGCGACATCCAGCACGCAGGCGGAAACCTCCACTATGCTGGGAATCTTCATATTGCCGCTGGCCTGTAGCATGGAGCAGGCGGTAACCGCAATCTGCATCACCGGCAGGAAAGCGCAGAAGATGGCGAAATATGCGCTTGCATCGGCGCAGATGGCCTCTTCCCCGCCCAGCCAGTGGGGGAGGAATGGACTGATGGCAAGGCCGATGCCGGCAAGCAGCAGGCTGAATAACAGCACGCTGACAAAACCCTTGCGCATTACCTCCCGGGCCTTGGCATAGTTGCGCGACCCTATCAGCTGGCTGACCTGGACGGAGAATCCGGATGCATTCGCGAAGCAGAAACCGCCGAAAATCCAGGTGCTGGTAGCAACCAACCCTATGCTGGCGGCCTGCTCGGATCCGAGGCGTCCAACCATCCCGGCGTCGATATACTCCATTACGATGGTGCCGAGTTGGGCCAGCATCGCCGGCAGGCCCAGGAGCCAGGCCAGCTTCAATTGCTCGCAGCGCAGAAGGGGAGCCCCTCCGCGCAGCTTTTCCAGAAGGCTGTCTTTGTTCGATGCGGACATAGGCGGCAAAGATACTAATTATCTGCGATACTCGCTCGGGGTTTGGCCGGTATGCGCCTTGAAGAATTTATAAAAAACCGATGAACTCGGGAAATTCAGTTTGAAGACTATTTCTTTTATTGGCATGTCGGAGTATTTGAGCATGTTTTTGGCCTCGAGGATAACGAATGAGTCTATCCATTCCGGGCCGGATTTCCCACTGGCCGTCCTGATGATCTTGGAAAGATATTTTGGTGTCAGACAAAGTTTTTCGGCATAAAAGGCCATTCCGCGTTCCTTGTCGTGATACTCCGAAACAAGTGTGAGGAACTGCTCCAGGACAAGCTTGGACCTGACACCCTGTCCCGTGCCAGGCTTAGGACGCTCGGCGTTCAGGAGTTTGTCCTGCCAGATGGACCCTGCATAGTAAAGGCAGGAGGAGATGATTCCGCGCAGCACCTGTTTCAGGTCATTGTGACCGTTCTTTACGAGTTCATTTATAAGATCGAAATACCTCGCGAAGATAGCCCTCTCGCCCTGCTGCATCTCGAAGCAAGGATTGTCCAGCACTGCGATGCTCTCATTGAACATGCGGACATAGTCCATCCTGGAACTGGAAAGAAAGTCGCTCGAAGCGGCTACAACCACGAAATGCAGCTTCTTTACCTGCTCTTCTTCTATGCTGTAGATTCTTCCGATATTGCCTGGAACATTGATTATCACTGAGTTCTCCTTGATTTTGTAGCTCTTGAGGTTAATTTCTGCCTGAAGTTCTCCCTCGAGGCAGAATACGGCCATGTAGCCGTCCAGGCGGCAGGGGTAATTGAGGATTTGGGGCATATCGCCGTAGCGGACCTCGGAGAGGAAGAAGTCGTCTGACAAATTGTCGCCGACCGACATCGGGAAGAATTTCCTCAGGTCGTGCAGGCTTATGACGTGCAGGTTATTGTCCATAAAACATTTCCTTTTTGTTCACAAAGGTAGTCAAAAATTGTATAAAAGTAGACAAATTCGACCAATTGGTAATAAATGTATGCCTTTTAATTATCAGAAGGATGCATAAAGGGCAAGCGGTTTGCATCTTTGGATATGTGAAAACGAAAATAGTGAAATGAAAAGACTGATGTGTGTTGCCGGCATGGTGCTGGCATTGATTGGAATCCCTGCAGATGCAGAGGATGGCATCCTTACCCTGGATGCCTGCCGTCAGATGGCAATAACGAAGAACAAGACCCTGGATCAGCAGCGGGCAAAAGTGGAGATGGCGGGATACGACCGCAAGATAGCCGCGGCGAACTTCTTCCCGAAGGTCACGGCGACCGGGCTGTACCAGCACACCGGAGGCGAGTTCTCCCTGGTGGATGAAGAAAAGATTCCCGATATCAAAGGAGAATCCGCGCAGCTCCAGACTGCCTACAATACGCGAGTAGACGACCTTATGGCCCTCATAAGCGCTCATCCCGTGATGGGCGCGTTCGTCCAGAGCGATCCCAAAGCAAAGGAAATAGTGGACCGCCTGACCGCCGCTGAAGCCAATTCGGCCATTGCAGGAGTGGGCGAGAGAGTTGATGCGGCCATCGACGAGGCCATCCATCCGGACCTGTCCGACATCTACGTGGGCGTCATCAGCGTGCAGCAGCCCTTGTTCGTAGGCGGAAAGATAATCGCATCCAACAGGATGGCTAAATATGCCGAGGACCTGGCCCGCTACGAATACGACGGCAATTACGATGAGATACTGATAAACGTAGACCAGGCCTACTGGCAGGTGGTCTCCGTGGCCAACAAGAAAAAGCTCGCCGAAAGCTACTCCGAACTTCTCCATAAGATGAAGGGCAATGTTGAAATCGCCGTCAGGGAAGGAGTTGCCACCGAGGCGGATGCACTTACGGTCAAGGTGCGCTCGAATGAGGCCGACATGGCGTTGACCAAGGCAACGAACGGCCTCGTGCTCGCCAGGATGCTGCTTTGCAAGCAGATAGGTATTCCTCTGGATTCCAGCTTTACGCTTGCCGACGAAGCCCTCGAGGTGGTGCCGCTGCCGGAAGAAGAGCAGTTCAAGACTATGGAGGATATATGGGCGTCCCGTTCGGAAACGAAGCGGCTCGACCTGGCGCGCAAGATCTACCACGAAAAGACCAACATCGCCCGTGCCGATATGCTTCCCACGGTCGCGCTTACGGCCAACTACCTGGTGAGCAACCCCAACATGAACCACGGCTTCCGCAATGATTTCGGCCAGAACTGGGCCGCGGGAGTCATGGTAAGCGTGCCCATCTTCCATGGCACGGAGGCTCTCCAGAAGACGCGCAAGGCCAAGGCCGAAGAGCGCATCTACCAGAACAGGTACGATGATGCCTGCGAGATGATAGAAATGCAGGTAACCCAGCTACGCCAGCAGCGGAAAGAGGCATACGACCGCGTGGAGATGGCTCAGAACGACCTTGCCAGTGCAGATGAGAACCTCCGCATCGCCATGGCGGGCTACGAGGCCGGAGTGGTGGACGTGAATACGACTCTGGGTGCACAGACGGCATGGCTGAAGGCTCACAGCGAATGCATAGATGCCGGCATCGAACTCCAACTCAACAGCTCCAGGCTGAAAGCAGCCCTCGGAAACTACACATCGGATATTGAAATAAAAGAAAAATAGATATGGAACAGAAGAAGAATTACAATCTTGTAATAGGAATCAGCGCACTGGTAATAATAGTCCTGATCATTACATTCGTAGGGTATCTTGTCAGCAAACCGCGTCCGCAGGTTATTCAGGGAGAGGCAGAAGCTACCGAATACAGGATTTCCTGCATGGTGCCCGGCCATGTGACGGAACTGTACTACAGGGAAGGGCAGGAGGTGCACAAGGGCGACACCGTCGCATTCATCGACTCGCCCCAGGTGCGTGCCAAGCTCGCCCAGGCGGAAGCCGCCCGCAGCGCTGCGCAGGCGCAGAGCACGAAGGCAAAGAACGGTGCCCAGCGCGAGCAGATAGCAGGCGCATACCAGCTCTGGCAGCAGGCCAGGGTTCAGGAAGATATCATGAAGAAATCCTTCGACCGTGTGAAGAAACTCTATGAACAGAAGGTTGTCCCGGCACAGAAATACGATGAGACCAAGGCAAAGTATGATGCCGCTGTCGCCCAGGAGCGTGCTGCAAAGAGCCAGTACGATATGGCTGTGCGTGGAGCACGTGCAGAAGACAAGGCCGCCGCGGAAGCACTTGTGCATCAGGCGGATGGAGCCATCCAGGAAGTGAATTCCTATCTCAAGGAACTCTATCTGATTTCTCCTGCCGACGGCATAGTCTCAAGCGTCTATCCCAAACAGGGAGAACTGGTGGGACAGGGTAGTCCGGTGATGAGCGTGACAGATCTTTCCGATATATGGTTTACTTTCAACATCCGCGAAGACCAGCTGCACAGCATGAACGTGGGCGATGAACTGACCGTCAGCATCCCTGCACTCGACGGTGCAACCATCAGGGCTACAGTTAATTACATGGCCGTGCGTGAAAGCTACGCCACATGGAAGGCTACCAGGGAAAGCGATCTGTATGATGCCAAGACCTTCGAGGTGCGAGCCGTTCCGGCGGAAACGCTGAAAGGACTACGCCCCGGAATGACGGCAATAGTAATCGAGTAAAATGACTTTCATTCAGAAAATACGCACAGTAATCCGCCGCGAGCTCCGCATCTGGGCCCGCAGGCCCATCTACATCATAGGCACCGTGGCCGTGATGGCTTTCTGTACGGTGTTCTACCTGACCTTCCTGGGGCAGGGGGTGCCGTCGGATGTACCTATTGCGGTGGTGGACCTGGATCGCAGCTCCACTTCCAGGAACTTCTGCCAGCAGCTGGACGCTACCCAGCTGGGAAAGGTTGTCTATTACGACGATTTCTCCTCTGCCAGGGCGGATCTCCAGGGTGGCAGGGTGACCTCCGTCTGTCTCATCCCGGAAGGGTTCAACCGCGATATCCAGGCTCAGCGTCAGCCGCATTTCAGCTTCTATATCAATGGCTTGTACTTTCTGGGAGGTTCCCTGGCATGGAAGGATCTTCTTACGATGATCAACCTGACTTCGGGTGCCGTACAGCGTGAGGTCCTCCGCATGAAGGGAGTGAACGAGAGCGAGATAATGGGTCTTCTGCGTCCGGTGGATGTGGACGTGCACCAGATAGGGAACGCTACCATGAATTACGGGGCATACCTTGCTAACATGATGATTCCCGGCATGCTTCAGATGGTGGTGGTCATCGTGTTCATATATTCACTTGGAACAGAACTTAAATATGGCACCGGGCGGCATCTGCTGCAGGTTACGGAGGGTGATATTTACTCGGCCATGATGGGCAAGACCATCCTCTATACCATCCTGTTTACTGCTATAGGCTGGAGCCTGGAGGTTATCCTCTACAAATGGATGCATTTCCCGCTGGAAGGGAGCCTGCTGAACATGCTGCTGGCGTGCCTGCTGCTGGTGGTGGCCTCCGAGTCGGTGGCGGTGCTCATAATCGGCTGCGTGCCGGTCTGCCGCTTCGCGCTCAGCATTGGGGCGCTTTACAGTGTGCTGGGGCTGTCCCTGACTGGTTTCACCCTCCCCGTGGAGGTGATGCCTTCGGCCCTGCAGGGGCTCACGATGATGTATCCGTTACGCTATTACTACGAAATATATGTGCAGACCGGCATATTCGGCAATCCTTTCGGGGACTGGTACTTGTATGTGCTGGCGATGCTCTTGTTCTGCTTCCTGCCGTTCTTTGTGATGCGCAGGCTGAAGAATGCCTATTGGAATATGGATTATGAAAGGAATTAGAGACGCGCTGGACATATTCAACCTGGAGTTGAGGAACATCCTGCACGATGGCGGGGTGATGATCATCTTCATAGCCGCAGGCTTCCTCTATCCCATATTGTATAATTACGTCTACAAGAACGGCATTCTGGAGGATTCCCCGGTTGCTGTGGTAGACAACGCCGACTGCAGCGATTCCCGCCGGATGATACGGGAGATGGACGCCACGCGCGAGATAGACATCGCATATGAGTGCGTGTCGATGGAGGAGGCGAAGGAACTGCTCCGGACCCGCAATGTGAACGGCATTATTTACTTCCCGGGAGATTTCGGGCAGAGGCTGGCGTATCGTGAGACCGCCACATTCAGCATCTATGCCGACATGAGCAGCTTCCTATACTACAAAAATGTGCTGATGGGATCCAATTTCGTGATGCTGCACGAGGTGAATAACATAAAGCTGGAGCGCTTCCGCGCCGATGGCCTTACCGATGCCCAGGCAGACCAGTCGGTGAATACCGTGCTGTATGACGATATCAATCCCTACAACAGGGCCTTCTCCTACAGCATCTTCCTGATATCGGCAATACTGATGCTGATCGTTCAGCAGGTGATGTTCTACGGGATGAGCATGAGCGTGGGAACGATGAGGGAGGAAAACCGCAGCTTCGCAACCCTGCCGGATCACCTGAAAGGCCGCGGGGTAGGGCGCGTAGTGCTCGGAAGGGGCGCAGTCTACTGGCTGATATTCATGATAATAGGCATCTACGTTACCTGCATCGTTCCGGCCATGTTCCACTTCCCTCAAAGGGGCAGCTTCCAGGACATCCTCGTTCTTCTCGCCCTTTTCGTTACGGTATGCGTATTCTTCTGCATGAGCTGGAGTACACTGGTCACCAGACGCGAATCCGCATTCATACTCTTCCTTTTCATGAGCCCCGTCTGCGTGTTCCTGACCGGATTCAGCTGGCCTACCACCGCATTCCCTGAGTTCTGGAAGTACTTCTCCTACATCTTCCCGTCCACCTTCGGATGTCAGGCATTCATCAACCTGAACACGGCCGGAGCCAATCTGGAGATCGTTGCGCCGCAGCTGCGTGCGCTCTGCCTCCAGTGTGCCGTATACTTCGTGCTGGCCTGCGTCAGTGTGTATGTGGAAAACTTCGTCATCAAGCACAGGGACGAGATAAAGGAACGCCTCGGACGCTGACATAATGTCAGCCATTTCGGCTTGGCAGAACTTTTGTGTATCTTTGTATGGCGACGGGCGGTTGGAATCGTCCGTCCAATTGTGTGAAATTATGGCAGAAAAGAATACAAAAGAAGCGAAAAAGCCCCAGAAGAAAGGCGAAGACCTGCAGAAAAAGATAGAAGAGCTCAACGGAAAGATTGCAAAGGAGCATGATGATTACCTGCGCCTGATGGCGGAATTCGAGACTTTCCGCCGCCGCAGCGCCGAGGAGCGCCTCGCATTGGTTGGCTCGGCATCCGCCGACACCATCAAGGGCCTTCTTCCCGTGCTGGACGACTGCGAGCGTGCGATGGAACTCCTCGCAAAGAGCTCCGACGAAGCTGCAAAAGAGGGCACAGCTCTCATCTACAATAAGTTAATGGACTACCTCAAGACCAAAGGCCTGGCCGTCATAGAAGCAAAAGGCACCAAGTTCGACGTGGACCTGCACGAGGCCGTCACCCAGTTCCCGGCTCCCACTCCGGAGCAGAAGGGCATGGTTATAGACGTAGTGCAGACCGGATACACCCTGAACGGCAAGGTGCTGCGCTATGCGAAGGTGGTCGTAGGAGCATAAACTATGGCAGACAAAAGAGACTACTACGAGGTCCTGGGCATCCAGAAGGGTGCAAGCGAGGACGACATCAAGCAGGCTTACCGCAAGGCTGCCCTCAAGTGGCATCCGGACCGCTGGGTGAACGGCACGGACGCTGAGAAGAAGACGGCCGAGGAGAAGTTCAAGGAAGCCTCCGAGGCCTACTCCGTGCTCTCCGATCCGCAGAAGCGTGCAAAGTACGACCAGTTCGGGTTTGCGGGTGTGGACGGTGCCGCCGGCCCCGATTTCAGCCAGGGCTTCGGCAATCTGAACGACATTCTCGAGAACCTCTTCGGCGGCCGGTTCAGCTTCGGAGGAGGCGGATTCGATTTCGGAGGCTTCGGTTTCGGCGGCGGTTCGCAGCGCCAGGAAACGCGCACCATGCGCGGCCGGGACATCCGCACACGCGTGAAACTCACTTTGGAAGAGATACTTAACGGCTGCGACAAGGAAGTCACCATCGAGCGCAACCGTCCCTGCCCCGACTGCGGCGGGCGCGGCACACGCAACGAATCGGACATCAAGACCTGCCCCACCTGTAAAGGCAGCGGCCAGGTAGGCCAGACGGTGAATTCTTTCTTCGGCCGCACTGTCACATACTCCACCTGCCCCCAATGCAACGGCGAGGGCAAGATCGTAAGCAATCCCTGCCGCAGGTGCAACGGCACCGGCTTGGAGCGTAAGCGTGAGACCATCAGGGTGCACATCCCCGCAGGCGTGGAGAACGGCATGCAGATAACCGTGCGCGGCGAGGGCCATGCTGCTCCCCGGGGTGGAGTGAACGGAGACCTGCTCCTGCTCATCGAGGAACTGCCTCACTCCCAGTTCAAGAGGGAAGGGCAGAATCTTTTCTATACCCGCGTTATTTCCGTGACGGACGCCATTCTGGGCTGCGAGATTACCATCCCATGCCTGGAAGGGCCATATAAGCTGAAACTGGATTCCGGCACGCAGTCGGGCACCGTGGAGCGCCTGCGCGGCAAGGGCCTGCCTTCGGTGAACGGATATGGCAGGGGAGACGTGTTCGTGAAGATACTGGTGTGGATTCCCCGCAAACTGCGCGGAGCCGACAAGGAAGCCGTGGAGCGGCTCGCAGAGTCGTCTGCCGTGAAACCGGACCCTTCCCGCGAGGACAAGAATCTGTTCGAAAAGGAAAGCCAATACTTTTAGTGCGAAATTCTGCAAATAATTTTGCGCGTTCCAAAAATATTCCTATCTTTGCGGTCCACAAAAAGCAGCCTCTCGTTGAACGGTTCAGTGACGCTGCGCTTAATTGAAAGAGTATTATGGATTTACTTAACGTAGTAGACAAGGCATTCGCGAACGAGAATGTAGCGAACTTCCCCGAGTTCAAGGCCGGCGATACCATCACCGTTACCTACAAGATCAAGGAAGGCGACAAGTTCCGCAAGCAGGATTTCCGCGGCGTGGTCATCCAGATCAGCGGCGCAACTCCTTACACCCGCACCTTCACAGTGCGCAAGGTTTCTGGCGGAATCGGTGTTGAGAGAATTTTCCCCTACCAGTCACCCTTCATCGACAGCATCACTGTCAACAAGTATGGTAAGGTCCGCAGGGCTCGCATATTCTACCTCCGCGATCTCACCGGCAAGAAGGCCCGCATCAAGGAGCGCAACTACTCCAAGAAGGCCGAAGCCACAGAGGAATAAAAATTGAAATTCCGGCTCCCTAGCTCAATTGAATAGAGCATTTGACTACGGATCAAAAGGTTACAGGTTTGAGTCCTGTGGGAGTCACTTAAAAAACGCATCTGAAGCATCTCAGATGCGTTTTTTATTTTACTTGCCCCACACTTGCCCCACCGAATTTTTTGAGAGCGCCTGTTTTTGTTATATTTGCATTCGATAACAATAGCATTTTCAGAGATGTATATTGAAAAGCCAGTTGATGTACTGATCCCCTTCGATCTGGGAAGTATAGATATCCGATATCGCAACCCTGTCAGGGCATTTGTTATAATCATCTTCTTCGTTGCACTTATAGGCTTTTGCCTTTATTCTTTCTCCGAAAAGATGATTGCGTCGGGGAGCGCCGCGTCTGCAGCGTTCAAATTGATTAAGGATGTCCTCAAATTTTTCCTCGTTTGGATTGGGTGCAGTATTTCCTTCAAGGTACTCCTCTACTCGGTGAATTCCAAACGAGTCAATGGCGATAGTAACGGGGATCCCATTACTAAAAATGTCAAGACTCCATTTGCCAGAGAGCGCTCTGAGTCCGTTGAAGAGTTCACCGTCACGTATCTAAGGTCTCATCGCGAGCGCTGGCAGATTGGTTGCCTGTACCTGGCGCTTCTGAACACTTATCAGATTAAAGACAATATCAATCTATTTTATGACTATCTAACGAGCCGCTATCCGGATTTACGGACAACCGCCGTGAGGAACTGGCAAACCGCCATAAAACAAGTCAATGAGAGGATACGCTCCAACGACGACGAATGCCAGGATGAAATTGAAGAAATTTCGAAGGAACTGAAAGAGTTCGTTTAGAGTGCGTTCGCGAACAAAACGCACGAAACGCATTTTTATCTGATTTAGTTTTGCTGCCGTCATCCCTTATGGGGTGGCGGTTTAAGTATTATTGAGATATGGATACACTACTAGACATTATCGGTGAGGGGCCCGCTAACGTGATTGTACAAGTAAAGGCTGAGGATTTGATGCGTTTTGCCGATGCGATCTACGAAAGAGCTCAGACAGATGCTCTCGAACTGCTTTCAAAGAAAGACGAGGATGATCTGATTCCCAAGAAGGAAGCCAAGACCATGTTGGGTGGCGTAAGCGATGCCACTCTCTGGCGTTGGGAAAGGGACGGATATCTGATTCCGGAACGCTTTGGAAGGAAAATCATGTACCGTAAAAGCGAAATCCAGGGCCTCATGATAAAACGCTGATGCTTAATATAGATGGCATCTTCGTCCCCAGCCATGCGCTTGGGAGCGGACTTCGGCTCAAGGGTTACGAAGCTCTTATCTATTCACTCATAGAAGGCTTCACTTCAAATGATTGCGGTATGTACTGTAGTGAGAAAAGCATTGCACAATACCTCGGTTGTAGGCGGGAGTGTGTCTCCAGAGCCATTCAAAGCTTATTGAGGAAAAAACTTATCGAGCAATCGCCGACACGTCATAAGCCAGGAAACACCCGCTGTTACTATGTTACAAAAAGTCACATAGGGATGTGCGAAAAGGTCACATTGCCTGGCGCTAAAAAGTCACACAATAATAAAAGGGATGAAAAAGTGATTATTTATAAACAGACTTCATATGGCCACATCTTTAAATCTCAAGGAGCGGATTCAGAAAATACTGGAACTGCAGCAAAAAAATTCGACGGAACTTCCCGCCTCTAAGTTCCGGAGCATAAAACCGGATATCCTGGAGGTGAAGGAATACCTGTCGATGCGTTATAAGAACCTGGTCGAGTCCCGAGGCAAAAGCATTCTATGGAATGAACAGACACTTGCAGCCATTGATTATGTGGCGTTATGGCTATTTACGCCCCAACGAGATGGGCTTTTGCTTTACGGCAAATACGGAAACGGTAAAACAACGCTAATGACTTGCCTAAGAGACTTGTTTTCAAAGGACAGGTATTCCGACAGGCTCCTGTTTACTACACCGGCTATGATCATAAGAGACATGAACAAGCCGCCTTCCGATAACTCGCTATACAATCACTGCTGCAACGTGGATGTGCTTCTTCTGGATGAAGTAGGAGCCGAAGACAAGACCGCGGTCGTATGGGGCAACAGATGCACCCCGCTTCAGGATATCCTTGTTTACCGCTATGACAGGCGACGCATTACAGTTCTTTCCAGTAATTGCGACAACGGTGAGTTGCTGGATAGGTATGGGGAACGCGTGATGGACAGGATCCGGGAATCCTATACCCGCGTATTGTTCTCTCACGAGAGCTATAGAACCAGTGATTAAAAAGCGTAAAAGAGTCTAAGACTCCAATACGCAAAAGCGGAAAAGAGTCAAAGACTCCTATGCGTAAAAGCGTAAAAGAGTAAAAGAGTCTAATACTCATTTCCGCTAAAAATAGAGGGAAAAAGAACTAGAGAGAAAAAGTGCTATAAACACAGAGTGCAAGGAGTGCAGTTGTGCTACAAAAAGCAAACTGCCTTTCCTTCCCGGAAAGTCCTTGCACGCTAGAGGCGACAATGTGTCGCTGCCGTAGTTGCGACAATAAAAACAATATGAAAAATGAAGAGAAAAAACAACCATATCCGCTATATTCATGCACGGCTTACAGAAGAAGAATATGCTCATATGAAACTGCAAATGACGATACATGGATACCCTTCTGTTTCCGGCTATTTAAGAGATCTTATCATGCTGAAGAGACTTCCTCCCAGACGGGTAGTCTGCCGCATAACTGACAGAGAGTTGCGGGACAGGATTAATATCCTCATCTATCAGGTGAACAAGATAGGAGTAAACTATAATCAGGTCGTCACGCTCTATCAGAAACAGGCAAAACAGATGCGTCCGGATGGGACGCCATATCTCAATACAAGACTCCTGGACGAGAAGATGACTTCTCTTATGCGCTCCACAGAGGGACTCCGGGATGAGTTTGCGGTAATATTGGATGTGATAAAAAGATATATCTATTTGAACCCGGAGGTCGGAAGGGATGAAACATCGGATGAATCATTTTCAATGGATTAAATTATAGTTGATTGTGTTCAATAAGAGTTTCTCTTTCTTTAATACAGTCAAAACCGGAAAAAGTCGTAAATTTGTAAAGATTCTTTACAGTGGTATAAGGAGTCTTTACGGTTTTGAAGGGATGTAGGGTTCCGTAAGTGATTGGGATTGTGTTGATTGGTTTGCGTGGAACGGGATTTGACTCATGCGTGGGCGTATAATGGTGATTTGACAATGGCTTCAAAAGTAGGAAAAATACTGGTGGTGGATGACAACCTGGGGATTCGCCGGGCGCTGGAGATTCTGTTGCCGATGCATTTTGCAGAGGTGAAGACGATTCCGTCTCCGTCGACATTGGTGTCCTCACTGGAGCAGTTCCGGCCGGATGTGGTGCTGCTGGATATGAACTTCAACACTTCTATCAATACCGGCAATGAGGGGCTGTACTGGGCCGGGGAGATCAAGAAGATGGTGCCGGAGGTGGAAGTGGTGCTGTTTACGGCTTATGCCGATATTGCCCTGGCGGTGGAAGGAATGAAGCGAGGGGCCTTCGACTTCATCGTGAAGCCGTGGGATAATGAGAAGCTTATTTAGGTTCTC
>JAEEGK010013271.1_pt1 | contig 18593 bp, 12 predicted proteins | sample 8958771 | NCBI WGS metagenome assembly JAEEGK01 (sample SAMN16246547, study PRJNA631951) | gut metagenome | biome: gut microbiome; feature: rumen; material: SC-attached | host: Bos | place: Iran: Karaj | collected 2018-10
CATACTCAATTTTTTCTTTTAATTTATTACTTTTTAATTCTTCATAAGTATTCAAAAGTCTTTTATATAAATAAAGTAAGGAGTCAAAATTAGGTTGAATATCATCTAATAAATTATAATATTTTGAATATAACGAATTAATAATTAATTTACATAATTTTCTTTTTAAAACAAAATTTGAAGGAAATGTTTCTTTATCATTAAAATAATTTTGGATTAAAATTCGTAAATTTAATAAATGATTGTTATAATTTGTTGTTGTAATGCTTTTTAATAAATTTATATCAGATTCATAACTCTTAAATTCTTTAAATAACATTGCTCCATCTATTTCAATATTTTTTAAATTATTTTTTAATAAAGTTTTAAAATTTGAAATACAATTGATATTATTTTCTAAATATATTTGAAAAATTTGATATGTTTTTACAATATCGTTAGATTCGTCCTCATAATATTCTAAATAATCGTCATTAAAAAATTCATTGAATAAAATATAAGGATAATTATTTTTCAAAATTATTCTAAAATCATTTTCAGTTAAAAATAATTTATCCCATTTAATATTTAATATGATATTAATATTAATATTTAATACTTTATGATATAAGTTACTACTTCTTAAAGTACAAATATCATTTAAAAGTATTGAAAAAATTCCATGAAAACTTTTCTTTAATGGTATATCTAAATTGCATTTAAAATTTGTTAAGAAATCTTCAAACCTTTTAATTAAATTATCAATATTCTTTTTAATTAATTCATCATTATTTAAATCAAATTTTTGAAAATTATATTTAGATATATTTTTTATATTTCTCTTAGCACAATTTAAACAGATATATTTATTTAATTCTATATTATATTCAAATGCTTTATTTTCCAAAACATTCCCGCATCTTTTACATTTTTCATTATTTTCAAAACTTTTTATTTCAATTGTTCTTTTATGTTTATTTATACATGTTAGGTTAATATGTAATATCTGTTTTTTGAATTCATATAAAATAAAAGGTACTTCAAAACATAAATTGCAATATATTTGTATTGGTTTTTCAGATGCCATTTTTTAGTTAATTTATTTCATTTTTTCTCATTGTATTTATATAGGAAAATATAATATATTTTATGAAAAATAAATATTTTTATGAATAATTTAAATTAAATATTATTCAAAAAAAAAAAATTTATTTTTAATTTAAAAATAATTAATAATTTAATATTGAATATAATAAATATAATTATTAAATTGTTTTATTTGAAAATTTTATTTTTGTAAAAGATTAAAATATATATTTATTTATCTAAATCCATTTTTTCTTTTTTCTCTTTTTCTAATTCTTTCAAAAACTCATTTTTATCAATTCCAGGAGGGCAAGTAAAATATTTAATTTTTCCTTCATTCCAATCATTAATAACAATTCTAGCACATTTATCCAAATCAACAATACCTCCTTTTTTAATTTTTCCCATTTTTTGACCAATTAAATACAAAAATTTTTCACAAGTCAATTTTTCATTTTTCAAAACACTAAAATCAACATTATAAACATTAATTAAATAATCAAAATTAACTTTTTGAATAATTTTATTAACAATTTCAATAGGTTCTTTAATTTCTTCAGTTCTAATAACATTATTTAAAATATAATCATTATTATTATTTAAAACAACACCAGGACAATCTAATAATTTAATATTATTATCTAAAATAACTTCTTGAATTCCTTTTGTAAAACCTGGAATTGAACTTACTTTTACATTTTTTCCTCTTGTTAAAGAATTAATTAAAGAACTTTTACCTACATTTGGAAATCCAATTACACCAACATTAATATTTGTTTTAATATTATTTTCAGTTCTACAATAATTTTTTAATAAGTTTAATAAATCTTCTGATCCTATTGTTTTATTTGAATTTAATATTTTTTCTCCATATTCTTTTTTTTCTTTTATATTTTTTAAAAATAATGTTGATTGACTTAAATTTGAATTTTGATTTTGAGTATTTGATTTAAATAATTTTGTAAAGGAATTAAGTCTATTTTATTTAATATTAATATTATTTTCTTTTCATCTTTTCTTCTTAAAATTGAAGATTCAATTTCTTTACTTCTTGTATTTAAAGAATCTCTTGAATCTAAAACTTCTAAAATTACATCTGAATTTTCTATTACTTGTTCTAATATTTTCATATATTGTTTTTTTGTGTTTTCTTTATTTGATTCATTTAATTTTTTTTCTTGTTCATTATTTGATATTAAATTTTTGTCTTTTTCTATATTATATAAATTGTCATTTGTTGTTGTTTCTAAAGACATTTGATATAAATTTTGATATTCTGATGAATTATTTTCATGTAATTTTTTATTTAAATTATTTATTAATTCTGTTCTAGATGAGTTTTTTTGTTTTTTATTTAATGAATCAATCATTTTTTGTTTTTTATTTTCTAATTTAGGTATAGTATAATTTTGATTTTTAAATTTATGATCTGAAGATACTAATGCATAATTTAATGCACGTTTTGTTCTTTCTTTTTTTTTTTGACTTTTTATATCACGTTCATTGTCTATTTAATATTATATAAATATTATTTTTACTATGTTTCTTTTTTCCCATTTTATTGACAAAATGATAAAAAAAATTTAAAACACAATAATTTAAATAAAATTAAAATAAAAAAATAATTAAAAAAAACTTTTACTATATTTTTTAATATTAAACTTTAATATCTAATATATATATGAATAAAGAAAAAAATTAGATTTTATATTAAAGATACTAACTTATAAATTTATTTCTTTAACAAATTAATAACCAAACAATCATTTTTTTCACTTTTTTTCTTACTAATACCTAATTTTTTCTCATAATTATTATTATTATTATTATTATTATTATTATTTTCATTTTCATTATCATTATCATTATCATTATCACTAAAGCTACTAGAACTACTAACTTCATCAAGAGTAAAACTAACTTTTCTTTTTTCAAGACTCCATCCTCTTTTTCTTTTTTCTTTACTTAACTTATCCCAATTATTTAAATTATTAAAAGCATTTTGTCTCAAATAATAAAGAGTAGGAAAAATATCAGTTAAAACTTCAAAAGTAGGAATAATAAAAGCTTTAATAAAACCAACTTGACTTTTAGGAATATCAAATTGTTTTCTATCACATAAGAAAGAAACAGGTAATTTCATACTTTTTTCTTTATCTCCTTGTTTCCACATTTCTTCAGTTAATAATTCAACCCATCTTAAACTAATATGAAATAATTTAGCATTATGTGCAATATCAGCACAATGTACAATAAAATCAAATAAAGATTGTTGTTCTTCAAAAATATGTTTAGAATCTTTAGATATTAAAATTTTATTTGGATTATTTATTAATTTACTTTTAATAACACCTAAAACTTTACCATGAACTGCCATATCAGTTGCTAAAATTTCTGAAATAATTCTCTTTCTCAAAGTACGAAAATCTAAATCTGAAAATTTATCAAAAATATTACAATCATCACTTCTTATAGTTTTAAATAAATAAGCAGAATGAAAATTTTCTAAAGGAGAATTATCATTATAAGTTAAAGCTTTTTCATCAAAAGAATTAATTAAAAAATTAGTATTTAAACCAGGATGACCAATATCATGTCCTAAACAACCAACAATTAAAGATAATATATCATTTATATTTGTAAATGCCTTTTCTTCAATATTAGAATTAATAATATAAGTTGCTATATTTTGAGTAACATCTGCAGCATGAACTGCATTATGATATAAAACATTATGAAAATATTTATTTGATATTGATGTTAAGAAATTATCTAATTTTTTTATATTTATTATTTTTTCATCTAATGAAAAATAATGAAATATTACTTCACCTACACATGGTAATACATTATTATATCCTATTATTTCTCTTAGTTCATGTATGTTAAAATCTGGTTTCATTATTTGATTTATTTGAAATTTATTTTTATTTAATTTTTTTTCTAATTCTACAAAATTAAATATTGGTTCAAAATTCATTCCTGGAGATAATAATAATGATTCTAATGCTTTTGTTGAACTTTGTGTTCTTCTATGAGTTAATGTTTTTACTTTTTTTATTGTTGGACTTTCTTTTTCTAAATTTATTATTGGAAATATTTTATCATCAATATTAAAATCAATACCTGAATTATCATTATCTATTTCATCTATTATTCTTATATTTGAATTATTTAAATTATTATTATTTACATTTATTTCTTGTGGTGCATCTTCTATTTGATAACATACTGATGATCTTTTTTTTCTTTTTCTTATATTATTGTTTTTTAATTGTTTTTTTGGTTTTTTTTCCTCACTTTTACTTTTAACAAAATATTTATGAACTTCATGAACTGAAAGTGCTTTTTTAAAAATTGAATTTCTATTTATAGAAATAATACCTTGTGTTTTTTTATAATTTTTACTAGGAAGTTGTAATCCTAATTGTTCAAAAGAAACAGAATGTTTATTTTCTAATTTTTGTGCTGTTTGATTAATTAATTCACTATATTTTTTAACTAAATCAACTTGTCCATTATATTCAGATAAATATTCAATAAAATGATTAAATTCTGGTATTTCTTTTTTATATTTTTGTATTATTTCATTTTGACTATTATTAACTTGATAATTGTATAATGAATGAGAAGAAATTACTGAAATTATCCAATCTAATTGTTTATTAAAATATTCTCCATCTTTTATTTTTGATAAAAATACTTTTAAATCATATAAAATATTTAATACTCTTTCATATGGAGTTGTTATAATATCTTTAAATATTTTTGATACTTTATGTGGGGAATTAGGAGAAAAATATGATGAAACTTTTGGACTGGACATTGGAAATTATATAAAATTAATTTATAAATATAATGACAATGAAAAATAATTAAAAAAAATATTTAAAAAACAAAAATTATTAAAACCAAAAATAAAATTAAAAACAAAAAAAAAACCCAATAAAAAAAAAAAAAAATTAAAATTAAAAAAAAAAAATTTCAAAAAATGAGACCACAAATAGAAAACTTAATATTTTTCAACAAATACAAACCATCAAAGAAATTAGGAGAAGGTTCCTTTGGTAAAATATATTTAGCATACAATGTAATAACAAAAGAAAAATATGCATTAAAATTAGAAAATAGAAACAATCACCAATCTCTTTTAGAACAAGAAGCATATATATTATGTTATTTAAAAGGAGAAGGAATTCCTTATATAAAATCATATGGTTATTCAGGAGAATATAATGTTTTAGTAATGGAATTATTAGGAAAATCTTTAGAACAACTTTTTGAAGAAAAAGGAAGTAAACTTTCATTAAAAACTGTTTGTATGTTAGGAATACAAATGATATCTCGTTTAGAATATATTCATAATAAACATATTTTACATAGAGATATTAAACCAGATAATTTTATTATTGGAATTGATATTAATTGTCATAAAGTTTATTTAATTGATTTTGGTTTATCTAAAAAATATAGAAGTAGTAGAACACTTCAACATATTAAATATAGTGAAAATAAGAAATTAATTGGTACTGCAAGATATGCTTCAATTAATGCACTTGCTGGAATTGAACAAGGAAGAAGAGATGATATGGAAGCTTTAAGTTATGTTTTAATTTATTTTTTAAGAGGTTGTTTACCTTGGCAAGGTTTAAGAGTTAATAAAAAAGAAGATAGATATAAAAAAATTTTAGAAAAAAAAAAAATGGTTAATTCTAAAGAATTATGTATTGGTTTACCTAATCAATTTTATTTATTTGTTGATTATTGTAGACAATTAAAATTTGATGAAGAACCAAATTATGAATATTTAAAAGGTTTATTAATTGAAATTATGAATAATAATAATTTTGGATTTGATTATGTTTATGATTGGAGTGATAAAAAAAGTTATAATAAAGATTTAAGTAAAAGTGTTTATAAAGAAAGTAATAATTATTTAAAAAGAATTCAAGATAAAAAATCTAATGAAAAAGAAAAAAATATTGAAAATATTGAAAATTATGCTAATGATAGATTAAAAACTATTCAGGAAGATTATAATAATATTGATGATATTAATAATGAAATTGGAAGAATTAATATTAATCAATTTAAATTTATGAGTAATTTAAATAAGACTAGTAATTATTTTGGAAAAAAAATATTAATTGAGGAAAATAAAAATGAAGAAGATAAAATCGAAAGTAAAAATGATGGATGTTATATTATTTAATTTTATTTTTTCAATTTAGAATTTTTTTTTCCTTTTTTATTTATTATTTATTCTTATTTTTTAAAATATTTTTTTTTAAATATTATTCAAAAGAAAATCTTTCATTGTAATATTATTATTATTAGTTATAAACTATAAAAAAATAAAAATTTTTTTTTAAGTATCATTTATTTTTTTTATCTGTATTATAATATATACAAAACAATACAAATAATTTAAACTAATATGACAAAAATATATGTAATTACTTATTTGCAAATTACATTATATATAAATAATTGTCCTTTTATATATAATTTGAAATAAAAATATAAGGATTTATAATTACTATTATTTACAAGTAAAATTTAAAATACAAAAAAGTGACCTTAAGAAAAATCATTTATTTTTTCATTAATCCAAGAAATTAATTTATCCATTAATTTTTCTTGTAATTTCAAAGCTTTAATTCTTTCATTAATAGTTGAATTTTCACTTTCATAAATTTCATTTAAATGATTTAAAATATTAACATGTTCTAAATCAGTTTCTAGAATATTTAAATTGTTAATTTCTTTTTCTAAAGAAATTAAATTTGCTTCTACTGTTTTTACCATCACTTCAATACTTTCATTACTTTTTTCTGAATTAAAATCTATATCATCATTATTTTTAAATTGAGTTTGATTTGAACAAAATATTTTTTCAAACTCTTTTGTAAATACTGGAGATAAATTATTATCATCATCTTCTTCACTTAATTTTTCTTTTATTGTTTGATTATTTAATATGTTATCAAGTGATTCATTATTCTCATTTCTTTCTTTTGGAAAATTCATTAAATAATTTATCACAAGAATTTTATTAATTAATTTATTTAACAATTAAGTTTTACACGTTTTTGTATATTAAGTAAAAAGAAATTTAAATGATAGTTTGAATATGTTTATAAATTAGTGTTCATATTTAAATCCATATTATTTACCTATTTAACTTATTTTTTTTTTTGATTTTTTTTAAAAATAAAATTTTTTTTGTTTTAAAATTTTTTCTTATTTTTTCATTTATTCATATTTATATTTAGGTATAATAAAATAATAATTAAATAATAATTATATAAAATGATTTTTTTCAAAATCATAAATATTTATTATAATTAACTTAAATCCTCAATATATAATATGAAATAATAATATAAAAAATTATATAAATAAACTGTAAAAAATAATAAATTAAATAATTATTAAAAAAAAAATAATATATTTAAAAATTAAATAAATAAATTGAAACAATGAAAACAAAATTTTAAATCTCTTTTAAATTATTCTATTTTTTTTAAATCATTAAATTATTTTTATTTTTTTATTTTTTTGTTTTTTTTGTTGTTTTTGTTTTTTTCTTAGCAGCTTCTTTTTTCTTTGCTTCTTTTTCTTTCAATTTTTGTTTGTCTCTTTTAGTTTTTTTTTTCTCTTTTCTTTCTTTAGTTTTTTCTTTTTCTTTTTCCTTTTTAGCTTTTTCTTTTTCCTTTTTAGCTTTTTCTTTTTCTTTTTTAATTTTTTCTTTTTCCTTTTCTTTTTCTTTTTTAATTTTTTCTTTTTCTTTTTCCTTTTCTTTTTTTTTCAATTCTTTTTCTTTATTTTTTTGTTCTTCTTTAATTTTTTTTTCCTTTTCTCTTTTTTCTTTTTCAATTTTTTTTTTTTCTTCTTCTTCTTCTAAAAATTTAATAGCATCTTCTTTACTAACAACAGTATTAAAACTATTCCAAAGTCGATTAAATTCATTAGTATATTGTAAAGCAATATCTTTATTTTCATAAAAAAAGATATTTTCTTGATTATATTTAATAGCTTGAGCAGTCCAATTAAAACTTCCAGTAACAACAACACTTTCATCTAAAATAGCAAATTTATGATGCATATGATATTTTTGAGAATTATCAGTTTTAATTAAAATTCCATAAGCTGCTAAATTTCTTATATCAGAACCCCACATATTAGAACAAACATCATCTGCAATTATTCTTACTTTAATTTTCCTATCAAATGCTTCTTTTACTGCATTTGATATACTATCACGTGTAAATGTAAAAATTGCTATATCTAATGATTTTTTACATGTTCTAATCATATTTACTACTTTTATTTCATTTTCTAAATTTGGAAAAAAATAACATTCACATATTGATGGTTTTGGCTTTAAATATGTTTTTATGTAGTAATTTATTATTGTTTTGTAATTGTCGTTTTTTTCATTTTTATTTATTATTTCTAATAAATTATTTATATTTTCTGAACCTTTTGTTATTTTTGGATAAGAAGAAAAAAAAGTTTGTAATTGTTCTTCTGTTATTTCTGTTGGAGATGAAAGGAAATTTGATATTTCTTCCCATTCTTTTTGTGTTAATGATTGGTAAAAATAATTTTCGTCTAAGTTGTAATTTGGATCTAATTCACTTGTGTTTAATTTTTTTGCTGCTCTTAATATAAATTTTCCTTCTGTTGATAAGTTATTTGATGATTCTATTACTTTATTTTTAAAATTTTCATCATCTTCACCTTTAAATAAATAATCTTCTTCTCTTTCTTTTTCTAACATCATTTCTGGATCTTCTTCTAAAAGTTCTGAGTCTTCTTCTTCTTCATTTGATTTAAAATCTATTTTCTTTTTTCCCATTTAAGTATATTTCTTTTATATAATTATTTTTAAAAAATGTTAATATTTATATAGAAATTTTTATTTATATTTAGTTATAATGTTAATAAAAGTTTGTAATTAGAAAATAATAATTTATATATTTTTAAATAATTTTTAATATTTATGAAAATATTTTAAAAATTATATATCAAATAAAAATGGCAATTTATACAAAAATTATGAAATTCAGTTTTTATTTTTAATAAAATGGTTAATTGCGTGAAACAATCAATAAATGTTTCTAAATATATTTGATTATAATACTTATATTTATTTTTTTTTATATAAATAAAAATAATAACTTAATCTTTTATGTTTTTTTTACTAGAGTATTATAAATTGTTTTTTTTGTTATATTATTTTCTTTCTTTATATTTTCTTTATTCTTATTATTTATATAACTATATATATTAAATATATCTATATTTGATATATTTTCGTTTTTAATTATTAATCTTTCTTCATTATTTTGAAATAAATTAAAAGGAGAAATATTCCTTTTATGATTCTTTGGTTTAAGGTTTGGAACAAAATTTGAAATTTCAAAGTTGGTCATTATAATTAAAAAAAAAGTAAAATAATAATAATAATAATTAAAAAAGCAAATAAAAAAAATTAAATTCCATTTTAAATTTTTAATATTAATTTTAAAATATTTACAAATAAAATTGAAAAACAAATCAAACAATAAAAGCTAAATGTAATCTCGAAGAAATAAAAATAAATTATATTATTTTTCGCAACACAATGACCAATCCATTTATTATGAAAATGAAATTTTAAATAACAAATATTACAAACAGAACAATGTTTAACTTTATCTTTGATTCTAAAAATACAATTACAATTTTTACAAATATTAAATTTAATAGGTTCACAATAATTTTCAATTTTATTCTTTATTTTTCTTTCATTATTCATTTTAATATAAGAAAAAGAAGGAATTCCTGGATTAATAATTATAGATAATAAATGAAAAAAAAAGTAAATATAAAAGGTAATTTGATGTAAAATAATTAAAAAATTTCCACTTTTATTACATAAAAAAAATAAAAATAATATATGTATAGACGTCATAATAAATAAAAGAATAAATGCATAAAAAAAATCAGGTCCAATTGAAATAATTGGGTAATCTTTTATATAAAATAAATTTATTGTTTTTCCCATTTTTAATGGATTAATATCTGTTATATAATTTCCAAATAATTTTGGTTCTTTTTTTATAAAATTTATTGATGAATCTTTATATGATACATGTGTTGGAAAAGATTGAGAAATTAATTTATTATTAAGTTTGAATAATGAATTTTCTAATATATTTAAAGATATTTCATTTTTGATTATTATTTTACTCTCATCAAATATTTTATCCATATATGAAGATTTTTCTTCATAATTTTTTAATGATGACATTATTTAATTATATTTATGAAAATGTTTGATTTATAAAGAAATTAATTTGGATTATTGAAAAAATTATTATCAAGCATTTTTAATAATTTTTTATATTTAAAATTTAAAAAAAATTATATTAAGAAATGAAATATTATTGAAAATAAAGTTTTCTGACTTGAAAGAATCAAAAAATAATTGATATAACTTTTATTATAATTAAAATCAATAAAAATTTTATTTCAAAAATGTATTTATCATCAACAATCATAAATATATATAACATTCATCCAACATTGCTTTTAAAATTGTTAATATTCATTATGTAAATTAACATTCTAAATTTATGAAGTAATTATGAATTTTGGAATTATAATTTTAAATTATAATACTTTTTATATAAATAATAAAAATAAATTTTAATAAAAATTATAGTAAATATATTTATAAATTATATAAAAAAATATAAAGCTTGATTTATAAATTGAATAATTATATATATTAGTAAAAAAAAATAATGACCATAATACATTAATAATAAAGAAGAAAAATATGAAAAAAAATGAATAATAATAACCAAATAATATAAATAATATAATTAATAATTTGAAAGAAAAACAAAATACAATAATTAATAATAATATATATTTCAATAAAAACAAAATATATTCTTAATTAAAAATTTGTTGATAATAAAAATATATTATGCTAAATGTGATATTATTAATGAAAGAAATACAGTTTTTAATTTAATTAATGAAAATAATATTATTGCTTTAAATGTAATTTTAATATAAAAAATTTAATAGTTAATTCTATTCCAATTGAAAATGGAAAATTCATAAAAATTAAAATTTTATTTTATTTTAGTATAAAATTAATATCAATTGAAATAATTAAATATTTTAGAAGAGATATAATATAAAAACATTTTTTTATCCATTGAAAAAATTAACTTTTAATTTATTATTTAAAAAAATGAATTTCTAATAAGAGAAAATATCAAAAAAAATCAATTATCTAAATATAAAATATTAATAATATTTAATTTATACTACCATTACTTTATTCATTATTCCCATTTTCCAAATTATTATTAAAAATGTCAATATTTTTTTTATTAAAATGAGGCGTTAAAATAATATGATTATTTTCAATATTTTTATCAAGAATAGGTTTAACTTCAATAATATAATTTTTTTGATTATTATGTTCATTATTATCTTTACAAAAACTAGAATTTAAACTATTACCTTTCCCATCATTATTTTCAAAACTAATATTAGCATTATTATTATTATTTTCATTAAGTAAAGTAGTAAAATCAATATCATTATTACATTTTTCAAGAAAATAATCTTTTATTTCAATAAATAAATCTTGTATTTGTTCAATATCTTCTAATTCTTTATTAACAAAATTATTATTATGATTTAAATTCATAGAAAAACTTATATCATGACGACTTTTAGGTAAATTATTACTATTACTATGAAAATGATGCATTCCTTTATTTGAAACTTTAGTAATATTTATACTAATTCTTTGAGTTTTATTATTTCCATTCTCATCAACTATATTTGAACTTCTATTACTTCCACTATTACTATTTATATTATTTGTTATATTTATTGTATTTGAATTTGATAAATTACTGTAATTTTTCTTTTTTGGATTTATTGGTGTTTTATTTTTAACTGCTTTTATTATTTTTAATTTTGATGTTGAATTTTTTTTTTGAGTTTTATTATCATATAAATTAAAATCATTTTTATTAGTTGGTGTATTTACATTTATTGTTGCATTATTTATAAAGTTGTTTTTATTATTATCTGAAAATGTTCTTTTACTTTTTCTATTTTTTTGTATATTTTGAGAATTACATACACTAATTGAAGTAATTCCCATTGAATTTTCATATAATTCTTTATAATATTTTATTTCTTTTTTTAATTTTTCATTTTGTTCTTTTAAAAGATTTTCTGATTGAATTGCCTTTGATAATTTTTTTTCAAGAGATTTTAAAGTTGTTTTTAATGTTTGAATTAATAATTCCTTTGTTTCAAAATTGTCTTTTTTTTGAGAAATAATAACCATTTTTTTCTTAAGAAAATTAGGTTCTTTTGCTTGATTTATTAATACAGAATTTAATCTTTCTATTTCTCTAATATATAAATTAATTTGTTTAAATAAAATTAAAAATAATTTATTATCATTGTTATATGTTCCTTCAGGTGAAGATAAAATTTTTTCTGTTTCTAAATAAAATCTTAAATTCAATTGATCAATATTATGTTTGAAATTTGAAGTATTGTTATCTTGATAAAAAAAATTTAAATCATTATCACTTATTACATCAATTAAATGACATATTGTACTTTGAATCTTTGAATTATTATTTGAGTCATTTATTTGATTAGTATTTGTATTTATTTCACCATTTGAATCAATTGATGAAAATCTAGTAGTTCTTTTTTTTGGTTGACTAAAAGAACTCATATTAAATAATTTTATTTGTATTTAATATTTAATAAATTTAATTAATAAAATATTTTTCTTTTGTTAAAAATAAATTTTATATATTTACATTAATATTTCCATTTATTTCTTTATTTAAATATATTTATGATATTTTTTAAATAATAAATCCATTCTGACCAAATAATTGTAAAGTATTATCAAAATCATCTAAAAACATAATTCCATTATTACCATTATTATTATTATTAATATCGATATTATTATTATTATTAAAATTCAAATTTTGACTTCTTTCAATTACATATCTCCAAAAAATTTTTCCTAAAATATATGAACCACCATCACTAAATCTAATAGATTCAATAAAATAAGAAACAATATGAACAGAAGTATATAATGAAATAACAAAAGACGAAATAAAAAAAGCTAAAAATAAACAAAAAACAATTAATAAATTTAAATTCTTTTTACTTAAATCATTCTTATCACTGCAAACATAAGAAATTTTATTAAAATGATGTAAACCTAAAAATGTACAACCTAAAAGATAAGGACCAAAAAATACATAATTAAAATAACAAAAAGTTTTTAAACATTTTTCAACAAAATATTCAAAATTAACTATTAAAGAAAATCCAACTACACAAGCAGAGATTCCTGCAATAGAACCAAAAAATCCAAATATTATTTCAGAAAAACTTTGATATTTAATACATTCTTCAAAATACATTTCATTAAATTTATCACTTTCAATATATTTTTTTAAAGAATTAATTGAATCATATAATTGAACAAAATCTAATATAACTATTAATAAAGTTAGAAAGAAAATAATATTTAAAATTATATTTCTAGCAAAAATTGCTGAATTATCTTCCATTAATTTAAAATTTTATATTATTAATATTTTAAAAAAAAAAAAAAAATTTATAAAAAGTTTAAAGTTTATTTAGTGGGACACATATATACATAAAAATATATAACAAAAGAAGCATTTATCTATAAATGCTTTTTAATAAATTTATTTAATCATAATTGGAACAATTACAAATAATAATTTGCTATATTTATTAACTATGATAAACATTTATATATTAATATTTGATAATATTTTATCAAGTAATTTACAAGAATATTGAACAAATCAATAATAAATTTTTAATCATAATATATTTTGAATAAATTTTCCATTTTACTCAAATTTTAACATTATAAATTACATTTCCTATATTTCCTTATTAACATTAACATTATTACTCTTAATATCACTACGATAATTATAATTTTTATTGAAAATATAATAATCATTTACATTATTAGAATTATTTACATTTTGGATATTTAAAGAGATAATATTTTTCCATTTATTAATAAGCTTTTTATCTCCAAGAATACCTAAATTATTTTCAATAGAATTTATTAAAATCATTTTTGCTTTTCCTTTACAACTCTTTAATGCAGTTTGGATAACATAATTTCCAAAAGCATTTTTAATTAAAATTCCAATACTTTTTTTTTCAATACAAGTTTCTTGAATAAAATAATTTAAAAATATTTCACTTTTCATTAAACACTTTTCAATAACATTTGATGAATATTTTAAAACAGATAATTCAGTACAATTACCAAAGAATTTTCTAAATATTTCAATAATATCATCATGATTCCAATGATCAATTACAATTTGTAAAGCATAATTTCCATAAGGATTTTCAATTAATTCATAACTTCTTTCAATAAGAGTTTTTTTGATAATTTGATAATATTCTTTTTGATTTTGAAGAACTAAAGTTTGTTTTACTAAACATAATCCATTAACATGATTTGCTAAAAAGATTAAATTTTCAATTATAAAATTATAAATATCAATACAATATTCAAATTCAAAAGTCATTAAAATTTTTTCTATAACATGAGTACCATAAATATCTAAAGCTAATTTTAATAAATTCATTTTTATTGGTCTTAAAATCATTAATTTTTCATTACTTGAATATAATTTTTCAATTATGAATTGAATACCATATGTTGCTATTTTATTCATACTTAATTGAATAATATTATTTGTTATTAAATTTAAGTAATTAAATCTATCATTTAAGTCTAAGCAACAAAATAATTTTAAACAAAAACTACTTGCATTTTGATCTTGAAGTAATAAAATTAATTTATCTATTAATTCAGTAAAAATAAAATGTATTACTTGATTTGATGTTGTTTGAAGGTATTTTTGTAATATTTTACTTCCATTTTGAGTTTTTATTAAATATGGAAAATCTTTTTTTATTGTTTTGAAAATATTTAAGTCAATACTATTTTCTTTTTTTAATAAATTTTCTAAATCATTTAAATAAATATCTAAATGAAATGAAACTTGTTTATTTGATAATGGTTTATTTTTAAATATTTTTTTGAAATGAGTATTGTTTAAATTATTATTATTATTTGGATTATTTAAATTATTATTTACAAAAATATTTATATTATTATTATAATATATTGGAAAAGAAATATTATTATTAAAAAGATTTTGATTTACATTATTACATTTCTGCCAATTATTATAAGAAAAATAATCTGAGTTTGTCTTTAAATTTTGTTCATTAATCATTGATTGATAAATAATTTTTTTCTTTAATTTATTTACATCATTCTCATTTTGAAATATTTGAGTTGAATTTTTATTTATTAAAGAAGGATAAAATTTCATAAAATTTTTTTGATTAATATTTGAATTGTCACTTGAATAATTAAATAAATCTTTATTATCTTTAAATTGTTCAAAGTCAATTTCACATTCTTTATTTTCTTCATTTATTTCTATTTTTTTTGAAGGTATTTTTTTATCATTTGCATTTGGAAATTCTTCTTCTTCCATATCTAACATCATTGATTGAAGCATTAATTCAATATCTTTAAACATATCTTTTGATTCGTTTGGTTTTGTTGTATTATTCTTTTTTTCTTCAGTCATTTTTAATTAAAATTATAATTTTTTTTTATATATTAATTGGATTGAAGATATTTTTTTAATAATTATTTTTTATTTTTTAATTTTTTATTTTGTTAAAGTTAATATAATTTTGATAAATTAAAAATAATAAAATAGTTTTTTTTAATAATAATTTAAAAATATTTTCCCAATCTATTAATATATTAAACAATTAATTTTTTCCAATTTTAATTCATATTTATATTTATATTTATTAATATCTAAATAATTTTTTCAATATAAAATTTATGAATATTGGAAAAAAACATATTTTTCTTTATAAATATAATATTATTAATATCTTTTATTGCTATAACATTATTAATTATCAATTAAATTATTTTTAAAAAAATTATTAATAACAACAGTAGAACTCATCTTTGAAAGAAATTTCACTTTTTCTTTTTTTTTATTCTCCATTTCAAAATTTATTGTAGTTGATATTCTTTCAATTAATGGAATTATAACATCGATACTACTATCAGTATAAATAAAATTCTTATAAAATGCAATTGCCTTATATTTTCCAGCTTTTTTTAATAGAAAAAAAGGTAATAAATAATCAATACATTGAAAATTATATTTTCTTACATTTTCCTTTATATTAATTATATTTTGTTTATTATTAATTGAATTATTACCATTATTATTAATTTTATTAGAATTTTCTATATTATTATTATCATTATTTAAATTAGTTTGTGTTTTATTAGTATCAAATAAACTTTTAGTAATAAAAGGATTTGTACTTACTTTACTTTTTGATCCTTCACTCATAGCAAAATTATTATTTCTTTCTTTATCTTTATCTTTAATTTTAATATTACTATTTACTTTTGAATCAATATTTCTAGGTGGAAAAATAGTATTAATTATTTCAAGTAAATAAATTTTTTCAGAAAAATAATCAGAAATAACTTGACAAACAGTTAAAATAATTCTAATCCATCCACCAATATTACCAAAACAATCTTGTAATTTATCATAAGTTCTTTCATAATGAACATATCTATCCATACAACTAAAAGCAACTTCAACTAAAGTTTCCCCAGAATAATAAGATTGATCTTCTTCATCAACAAAATCAATAATAGTAGTTTGATATTCAGAATAATTAAAAACTTGTTCATTAGCAAATAAATAACCTCTATCAGAAGTATAAGTACCAGGAGAAAAATAATAATAATATCTTTTAACTGAATTAGAAACAACTAAAAAAACTTCAGAACGAAAACTTTTTCTAATAGGATTATAAACATCATAATGATCAACAGCTTCACTTAAATAAATAATACTCATATAAGAATTTTTATAAAAACGTTCCATATCTTCTTTACTAGCACAATTATCATCACTTGTAATATTTTCACATTTAATTAAATGAATTTCTAACATATCATAACCATGAATTGAGTCACCAAATCTTCCAGCAATAGATAAATTTTGACCAGGGACAGGACATAAATATTTATCATATTCATAATCTTTAATCATATTAATAATTTCACTATCATTATCAAAATGTTTATTTAAATCACAATATTCTAATTTAATTGAAGTTGATTCTCTTCTTAAAGTCATAACTCCTTCAACACTAATTTCAGGATAATGATCATTTCTATCTAAAGTTATTCTTACGTATTCTGATTCAATTTTTACAGGACGACCACTATCATTAATGAAACCTATTAATATTGGAACTTTAGAAAAATCTACTTGTTTTTTTCCATATATTTGTTCTGAGTTTTGAATTATTGAAAAACCTTTGTGATTAAATATATCTATTATGAATATCATTAATACTGTTAATATTGATATTATTGTTAAGAGAGATAAGATGAATCCTACTATTGTTGTAAATTTTGATTTTTGTTGATAACGAAGTGGGACTGATAAACCATATAAGTCTACTAATTCTATAAGATTTCGCAGAATTGACATTTTTTTTTCTTGTTTTCTTCTATTTATTTTTTTAAATTTTGATTTATTATATATTGTATTATATTTTGTTTTTATTATTTTTTTTTGTTTTGTGTTTTATAAAAATATTATAATTATTTATACATATAATGAGATTATTTTTTTTATGCCATTACACATTTTAAATTTTTTTTCAACATTTAAAAAAAAAATTTATTTGTAATATTTTTCATTTGAATAAAACAAAATAACACAAATATTAAAATATATAAAAATATATTATACTTTTAGATTTTAAAAAATATTGAAAGTTATTAAATAAAAATAAAAAATGATTAAAAGAAGATTATTTAATAAGTAATTCCAGAAACAGTAACAAATGCATGTTGGAATTCATTTTCAAATTTTCCCATTACACTTCCATCAGATGCAGGATTCCAAAAACAACTTGCAGCATGATTTAATCCACAATGTCCTTTTTTAAATGAAGTTCCACTAACAATAAATTTATATCCTGGATATGTTGAATGTAATTTTTGATTAATTTCATTAATAGTTTCATTCATTTTAGTTTGTTGATCACCTTCAACATATTCACCATCTAAATGTGCTTTTAATGATTCTTCAACTAATCCTCTAACTTCTTCTTTAATATCTTCAAATTTGAGATCTTTTGACATTTTTATATATATATAAATTATTTTATAACTTATATTTTAAAATAATTTGTTTATAAAAATTGTAAAAAATTAATATTTTAAATATATGCAAAATAAAATCAAAAAGAATAATTAATTTTAATTGTTTTGTTTTTTAAAAAAATATAAAAATTTTCAAATTCAAAATTTTATATAT
>JAEEGK010013272.1_pt1 | contig 18590 bp, 14 predicted proteins | sample 8958771 | NCBI WGS metagenome assembly JAEEGK01 (sample SAMN16246547, study PRJNA631951) | gut metagenome | biome: gut microbiome; feature: rumen; material: SC-attached | host: Bos | place: Iran: Karaj | collected 2018-10
CTATAGGGCGCATATCCTTCTCATATTTGACATTGAAAAGATTAATCTTGCCCTTATTGGTATAAAGGTGACCGTGACGGCCGTTACGCGAAGGGTAAACGCAGTCAAAGAAATCGACACCTCTTGCCACACCTTCCAGAATGTTGGCGGGGGTTCCCACTCCCATCAAATAAGTAGGTTTATTCTTGGGAAGATACGGAACAGTCTCATCAAGAATGTGATACATCTGTTCATGGGTCTCACCTACTGCCAGGCCTCCCACAGCATAACCGTCCAAATCCATTTCACTGATGCGTTTTGCATGTTCGATACGAATGTCGGGAAATATAGCGCCCTGATTAATGCCAAAAAGCATCTGTTTCTTGTTAACCGTATCCTCAAGACTGTTAAGTCTGTTCATTTCCACACGGCAACGTTCAAGCCATCTTGTAGTTCGGGCAACGCTGTCTTCTACATATTTTCTTTCTGCCACACTTGATGGACATTCATCAAAAGCCATGGCAATGGTGGAACCGAGATTACTCTGAATCTGCATGCTCTCTTCCGGTCCCATGAAAATAATGCGTCCGTCAACATGAGAATGGAAAGTAACGCCCTCTTCTTTGATCTTACGAAGACCTGCCAAAGAAAAAACCTGAAATCCGCCGGAATCGGTTAAAATGGGGCGCTCCCAGTTCATAAACTTATGGAGTCCGCCCAGTTCTTTAATAACCTTATCACCGGGACGAACGTGAAGATGATAGGTATTGGAAAGTTCCACCTGACATCCGATGTCATATAAATCCATGGTGGAAACCGCGCCTTTAATAGCCGCAACCGTACCTACATTCATAAAAACAGGAGTCTGAATATCTCCGTGAACCGTATGAAAGACCGCTCTCTTGGCGCGGCCTTCCTCTTTTAAAATCTCGTAATTCATTTAAAACCTTTCAAATTAAAACTCTTCCCAAAGTTCCTCAAGGGTGATGCCTTTTTCCATAATATATGCGGCAGCTTCTTTGCCCACATATCTGAAGTGCCAGGGTTCATATACAATACCGGTGATGCTTTCTTTGCCCTCAGGGTAACGAAGGATGAAGCCGTATTCCGCACAATGGTCCTCAAGCCACTTACCGGCCTCTGTATCGCCGAAAGCCCAGTCAAGGGTTGAATGATAACTGCAGACAATATCAAAAGCAAGACCAAGCTGATGCTCGGAACAGCCGGGTATGATTACATCCTTGGAAGCCGTCTTGAAGGCTTCAAGATAGGACTTACCGTTAGCCATGTATTGATTGATACGTCTTAAGAAAAGCATCTCCTGACGTTCCATATCTCTGTAAGGGGAGCATACATAAAGGCTGATGCCCTCGGAATTGGCTGCATTCAGCATGTTTCTGAGGGGCTCAACGGCTCTTTCGTCACACTTCATGGTGCCCTTTATGGTAGTAAGCTTAACCTTGTAATCATCGGGAATCGGATGGGTCTTGTTAACAAGAATAAGACTCCAGTCATCCTTGGTAAAACCGTTACCGTTATCGGAATCCTCGTAATCTTCCGAAAGGACGGTATCCATAAAGAAATCGTCAAGGGAGAACATATCTCCGTCTTCTTGCGTATCAAGCTCATCGGTGGTGTATGACTCGGAAACGTCGTCGGATACTATCTCCACATATTTGGAAACTTCCTCCCCCGTATCATTGTTAAGGGGAATGGATTCCTCAGATATATTGACTCCGCCCATTGAAGAAAGGTAGACTTCCCCCTCCTTCATCTCATCTGCGTTGGAGAAACTCGAACACAGTAAAAAGAACACGAAAACAAAGCCAATGGAGACGTACTTCTTGCCATTGCCGTAAAAGTATTTTATTACATTATAAATACCCAGTACGGTTATCAGTACCAGGAAAATCAAAGGCTTCATAAACTTATGCTTCTTAGAAAGCCCGGCCGCCCTTGAGACAGCCTTCTCCTTGAATGTTTTTTTCACATGACATCTCCGAAAATTCCCACTGCCCCAATCCATTCTCTTTACACACTATTACTATATCACAACGCGACAAAAATCACACTTTATTTTTCTTATTTTTATTTGTTTAACAATTCACATATGTTATTATGGTATGGAAAAAAGAAGCATAAGGAATGGTGCAATTATGAGCGGTTCTACAATCGGCAAAATATTTACCGTAACCACCTGGGGCGAGTCCCACGGTGCGGCTATCGGCGCTGTACTTGACGGAGTTCCCGCAGGTATCAGGCTCTCCGAAGAAGATTTTTTTGAGGACATGTCCAGAAGACGTCCCTCCGACGATAAGGTTTCCACCAAAAGAAAAGAAAGTGATACCGTAAGGATAATGTCAGGAGTGTATAATGGAGTTACCCTCGGAACACCCATTTCATTAATGATAGTCAATGAGGATCAGTATTCTCCTTCTTATAACAATCTGGAGCATACTTATCGCCCGGGTCACGCTGATTTTACTTATGACTGCAAGTACGGTGTAAGAGATCACAGAGGCGGCGGACGTTCTTCGGGTCGTGAAACAGCGGCAAGAGTTGCGGCCGGCGTTGTGGCCAAAAAAATACTTGCTCCTCTCGGAGTAACCTTTGAATCCGTACCCGTTCTGCGTGAAGACATTCCCGCCGGGGATTCCGTAGGCGGTACCGTTTCACTTTGCATTAAGAATATACCCGCAGGTCTCGGCGAGCCAGTATTTGATAAGCTTGACGGGCTTTTATCTAGAGCATTGATGTCCGTCGGAGCCGTAAAAGCTGTTGAAATCGGCGACGGGGTAAAGGTTTCCGAAGCTCTCGGAAGCGAGAACAACGACGAGTTTACCGTGGAAAACGGCAAGATTGTTACCAAGACCAATCACTGTGGCGGAATACTCGGCGGCATGAGTACCGGAGGAGACATCCTTATTAAGGCACACATTAAACCTACCCCCTCCATCTCTCTTCCCCAGAAAACAGTAACTGACGGGGCTGAGTCCACAGTGCTTGAGATAAAAGGTCGTCACGACATCAGCATAGTCAAGCGTGTTGCCCCTGTTCTCGAGGCTATGTGCGCTTTGGTATTGGCTGACGAGCTTCTTGTAAACATGTCTGCCAGAATGAGCAATGTAATTTCTTTTTACAAAGAATAATCTTTGGAGGAATGTATGAATAAATACGTAGCTTATGTTTCAAGTTATACCCAGAATGAAAAATTCGGTATTACAATCTTTGACGTGGATATGAAGAAGGGACGCTTTACCAAAAAGGGCGTTGTTGAGGTATCCAACTCCTCTTACATCACCCTCTCCCACAGTCAGAAATTTCTCTATACCATAACGGACCTTGGTGTAGAGAGCTACAAAGTTTTGCCCGACGGCATGCTCAAAAAAATAAACATGCAGTCCATAAACGGTATGCGCGGCTGTTATATTTCCACAGACTATGCCGACAAGTTTTTGTTTGTGGCAGGTTATCATGACGGTAAAATAACGGTTCTAAAGTTAAAGCCCAACGGCTCCATCGGGGAGATAACAGAAGAAATCTATTTAAAGGGCATGGGTACTATTTCCGAAAGAAATTTCCACCCTCATGTAAATTGCGTTAAGATGTCCCGCGACAATCAATATCTTCTTGCGGCAGACCTTGGTATGGACCATGTTAATGTTTACTCATTAAATTCCTCTACCGGCAAGTTAAAGCTTGTTGATATCATCCGATCCGAGCAGGAATCGGCTCCGAGACACATTAAATTTTCAAAGACCGGAAAATACCTTTATATAGTTCATGAACTTAAGAATTACATAGATGTTTATTCCTACGAGAATCCTGCTCCCGGCAGCCCCAAGTTTGAAAAAATTCAGACCATTTCAACGCTTAATGATTATCATGCCAAAGGAAATGCGGCCAGCTGTGTAAACATTTCATATGACTTTAAATTCATTACAGCTTCCAATGCAGGCGATAACAGCGTATGCGTATACAAGATTCTTTCCGACGGAACTCTTGAGAAGCTCTTCTGCCTCCCCATAAGCGGTGAGTATCCCAAAGACGTTTCTTTGTTCCCGGACAGCAAACACCTTGTATCCTGCAATAATGAGTCCGATACTCTCACATTCTTTAATGTTGATACCGAACAAAAAACACTCATTATGAACGGACCGGAGATTAAGATAGAAAAACCCAACTGCATAGTATTTAAAAAGCTTGAGGATGAACCTCAGCCCGAAAAATAAACAAAAAAGAACCTCGATACATTTAGTTGTGCCGAGGTTTTTATTTTGCAATTATTTAGTTGCTGGCTTTAACCTTAATCCAGAGTTCGGAAAGCTTCTTTCTTAAGAATTCATTGTCGGTGAAAACTTCGTCTTTCTCAAAACCGGTTCTGGGAATGTAAGCTTCGTTGCCGTCATAGAGGCCGCCTTCTTTGGTTACTTCCGCAAGAACGTTCTTGTTAACGGAAGCGTAACCTACCGCTTCGGTATTGCCCATAGCTGCGTCGTAGCTGATTACATAATCAATGAACTTGTAAGCAAGGTCGGGGTTCTTGGCATTCTTGGGAATAACCATTGCGTCAACCCAGACATTGGTGCCGCAGTCGGGAGTGTAATATCTCATGTCTTCGTTCTCGGAAAGAATGTAGGCTGCGTCGCCGCTATATACGATAGCCAGATCTTTTCTGCCCTGAGCCATGCCGTCGATTACTTCATCGGTAACTGTGGTGGGCTGCATGGTGGTGTTAAGCTCCACAAGCCAGTCGTAAGCATCCATAATCTCTGATTCTTCAGAGGTGTTCATGGAATAACCGAGAGCCTTGAACGCTATCATGAAGCTGTCTCTTTCGCTGTCATACATATAAATCTTGCCGGCATATTTGGTATCCTTCATAATGTCGAAGCCTTTTGCTTCAACTTCGCTCGAAGGAACATTTTTCTCGTTGTACACAATACCTACGGAGCCCCAGAAATAAGGAACCGAGTAAGAATTGTCGGGGTCGAATCCGTTATAAGGAGCAACCTTTAAAGCATCTGTTACATCACCGAAGTTCTCAAGCCTGGTAACATCGATTTTCTGAAGATAATCTTCTTTGATCAGTCTTTCAATCATGTAATCGGAAGGAATCAACACATCATAGCTGTCTCCCGCCATAACTTTTGTGTACATCATTTCGTTGGAATCAAAAAGTTCCACGTCAACCTTAACATTGTACATCTTCTCAAAATCGGGTATGAGTTCGTCGCTCATATACTCGCCGGGAAGATATATCTTAAGCTTCTCCTTGGCGCCGCAGCCGCAAAGAGTCATGATTGCAAGCACGCATACTGCAAAAGAAAGCAGCAATCCTTTTTTCTTCATTAGCATTTCCTCCTAAATAAAACCGATTAAACCGGTATTTCTTCTTTGTCCGATACTTTACCCTGTTTTTTACCTGCTATAGAGGGTATCACATTAACCAGTATTAGCGCAACAGTTATTATAACCACAATAAGCGTCGACAGGGCATTAATCGAAGGATTGACGCGCCTTGACTCTGTGTATACCAATATAGAGATGTTGCTGACACCGTTACCGGTTACGAAGTATGAAATAACGAAATCATCAAAGGACATGGTAAATGCAATCAATGCTCCCGAAATAATGCCGGGCATGCACTGAGGCACAATAACCTTCGTAAGAGCCTGCCAAGGCGTAGCACCAAGGTCCATGGCCGCCTCCGCAAGGTTGGGATTAAGTGAGCGGAGCTTCGGCATGATGCTCAGAATAACGTAAGGAATACAGAACATAATATGCGCTATAAGCATGGTGAAAAAGCCCTTTTCAACATGAATCGCGCTAAAGAGCATCAGCAAACCGATGGCAGTTACGATTTCGGGATTCATGATGGGAAGCTGATTTAGTTGCTCTACTATTGCCTTAACTGCCTTCCTGGATTTGGAAAGACCTATGGCCGTGATGGTACCCGCAACGGTTGAGATTGCAGTTGCCAAGACAGCGCAGGCAATGGTGTAAAACAGCGCTTCCATCATGGTTTTGTTGGCAAACATCTTGCTGTACCACTTAAGGGAGAATCCCGTAAAATTGGTCAGGGATTTGCCTTCGTTAAAAGAAAACACAATTGTATAAAGGATAGGTGCGTAAAGGAAAAGCACCATTAGAGCCATAAATATTGAGGAGCCGATTTTCTTTTTCTTCTTCATGCGTTCACGGCCTCCATCTTTTCTCCCTTATCAACCTTCTTGGTAATGTACATGGATATCATGATGATTATGGCCATTATAAGGGAAATGGCACTGCCGAAGTTCCAGTCTCCCGCCGTTAAGAACTGGGATTCTATTATGGTACCTACCATAACGTAAGAACCGCCGCCCAACATTCTGGGAATGCAGAAACTTGATACCGAAGGAAGGAATACCAGGGTAATTCCGCTGATAACTCCGGGCATGGAAAGGGGAAGTGTTACCTTTGTAAAACACTTGCGGGGGCTTGCACCCAAATCTCCCGCCGCTTCAATTAGACTGTAATCCATCTTGGTAAGAGATGTATAAATCTGAATAATCATAAAGGGCAGGAAGTTATAAACCATACCGAGAATAACTGCAAAATCCGTATACATAAATGCAACCGGACCTATACCGAACAATCCGAGAAAGCTGTTGATAACACCGTCTTCCTGCAAAATGCCGGTCCAGGCATAGGTTCTTACCAGCATATTAATCCATGTGGGAAGGGTAATGATAAGAACCCAGCGCATCTTAACCTTTTCGGAATATTTGGCAATAATATATGCTGCGGGATATCCCAAAAGAACACATACAACAGTAGTTTCAATCGCTATCCTTAAGGACCTGTACAAAACCTCAAGGAAGGTCTTGTCGGTAAGAAAGCGCTTGAAATTACTCAGGCTGAACATAAATTTTGAAACCGAATTGCCTCCCGATGTAAATGCATAAAGCAGAATAAGAAGCATCGGTACCGCTATTACAACCGTACTCCAAAGAAGGTACGGATAAACCATCTTACGAAACTGTTTCATGTTTTTTACCTTCTTAGTAAGCTGACTTTGTCATAATGTGCAAAGCTTCGGGAGTAAATTTAAGACCTACAGGGTCCCCTGCTTTGGTTTCTTTGGTCGTATCTACCTTGTATTCGTAACCTTCTGTCTTGAAGGTAACGTTATAAACACCGGGTTCAATGGTCATAGGGTCAAAATCATATACGACCTCGGTAATGGTAACAGGAGAACCGTCTTCAAGACTCCAGGCAGAAGCATTGGCCCAGGTCTTTAAGTCAGTGTCAAGGGCAATACTTTCCTGAATTTCATCCGCATTCTTGAAGAAGTTAACTGCGTAAATCTCTTCTTCGTATTCTTTGTTAACAACACGGTTTTCTTCTTCAATAATCATGTTAACCGTTACGGAAGTACCTGCCTGAGTGGAGAACGTAACGGGATAAGTGCCGTACTCGGGAACAGCCTCGTAACTTACGGAATGAATGGAAATACGCTCTTCCGTAGCGGGATTCCAGGCCTGAGCATCGGCTCTCGCTATAATAAAGTCGTTATTAATATCCTGAAGGTCGTCAAGGTCGATGTAGAAGTCATTGGCACTCATCATCTCTTCCGCGAGCTCGTTAACTACGGGCTTGTCATCGGAAACGTTCATTTTAACCGTTATCTCGGTACCGGATTTAGTCTCCACGATGGTCTCATAATGAACGCCTTTAAATAAAACAGACTTAACAATACCCTTTAAATTGCCGGATCTGGGCGCAACAATTTCAAGGTCTTCGGGACGAATAACCACATCAACGTTCTCGTTCTTGGAAAAGCCTGCGTCTACACAATCAAAGGTCTTGTCTTCGAACATAACCTTGTAATCTTCAAGCATGATACCGTCCACAATATTACTCTCGCCTATGAAGTTGGCAACATATCTGTTGACGGGTTCATTGTAAATATCAGTGGGTGTTCCTATCTGCTGAATCTCTCCCGCTTTCATAACTACAATCTTGTCGGACATTGTAAGTGCTTCTTCCTGATCGTGTGTTACGTAAATAAAGGTAATGCCGACTTCTCGCTGAATCTTCTTAAGTTCATGCTGCATTTCCTTACGAAGTTTTAAATCGAGAGCTCCGAGAGGCTCGTCCAAAAGAAGAACTTTAGGCTCGTTGACAAGCGCTCTTGCGATAGCGACACGCTGCTGCTGACCGCCCGACATTTCGTTTACGCCTCTTTTGCCGTACTCTTCAAGACCCACAAGCTTAAGCATACGGGCTACTTTCTGGGCAATAATATCCTCCGGCTCTTTCTTGATACGAAGGCCGAAAGCAATATTGTCATAAACGTTCATATGGGGAAATAAAGCGTATTTCTGGAATACTGTATTTAAATCCCTCTTATACGCGGGCAAATCCGTAATGTCCTGATCGTCAAAAATAACACGCCCCTGATTGGGCTCAAGAAAGCCTCCGAGGATTCTTAAAAGTGTAGTCTTACCGCAGCCGGAAGGGCCGAGCAGGGTAACAAATTCATTCTCATAAATATCAAGATTGATACCCTTAAGCACGAGCTGTCCGTCAAATTCTTTTATAATGTTTTGAAACTGGATTAACTTACGCATATTCGTCCCATCCCTCTGTGTATGTGTTTATCTGATTCTTTCGGGGAAGCCCACTTTCTTTTGAACCTTTCTCAAGGTCTTGGTGGCATAGTAACTTGCTTTCTCGGCATTTTCTTTGATAACGCCGTCTATGTATGATTTGTCCTTCTCAAGAGCGTAGAAACGTTCCTGCAAAGGAGTAAGAATATCTGCTACAGACTCGCCGACAGCAAGCTTAAACTCACCGTAGCCTTTGCCGTCAAACTCCTTGACAACCTCTTCGGGAGTCTTGCCGGTGCATGCACAATAGATGTCAATAAGGTTGTGAATACCAAGCTGGGTATCGTTGTATAAAACAGCGCCTTCGGAATCGGTTACGGCTCTTTTAAACTTACGAATAACGGTATCTTTGTCATCCATCAGGTATACGCTTGCGTTAATGTTCTCATCAGACTTACTCATCTTCTTGGTGGGGTCCTGAAGGCTCATGATTTTGGCGCCGACCTTGCCAAGATAGGGCTCGGGAATAGTGAAAACATCCCCGTAAATAGCATTGAAGCGCTGAGCAATGTCTCTGGTAATCTCAAGGTGCTGAAGCTGATCCTTACCTACAGGTACCACATCCGCCTGATAAAGAAGGATGTCCGCAGCCATAAGCACGGGATAGGTGAAAAGTCCTGCATTGATATTGTCTGCGTGTTTGGCTGACTTGTCTTTAAACTGGGTCATTCTGTTTAATTCGCCCATATAGGTAAAACAGTTTAAAATCCATGAAAGCTCTGCGTGAGCGCTTACATGAGACTGATAATAAATGCAATTTTTCTTGGGGTCGAGTCCGGCCGCAATATATAAAGTTAAAAGATTTCTTGCACGTTTTCTAAGCTCCGCAGGATCCTGTCTTACGGTGATGGAATGAAGATCCACTACGGAATAAAAACACTCATATTCATCCGAAAGGGTAAGCCAGTTTTTAAGTGCTCCGAGATAGTTGCCTATAGTCAGAACATTGGTGGCCTGCATGCCGCTGAATAATACTTTCTTACCGTCTATCATTTTAAAAATTCCTCCAAAAACTGATTTTTCTAAATTAAATTAAAGTCTACATTAATGCGCCCAAACTTTCAAGATGTAAGTAACAAAACAGAGACTGTTCTGGGTTCCGCAATATATGTATCACCGGTTAAATCAATTGCCCGGGACTCATCAAAGCTCTCATCGGTGGAGCCGTCTGTTGAATAAAGAAGACGCCACTTCTTGGTCTTTTCTTTGAGAGGAAGCACAAATTCCTTCTTTTCCCAATGCATATTGTATATTATATAAACCGATTCTTCTTTAATGCCTGTATACTGTTTGGAATAGTCGCCAAAATACAAAACCGCAAATTCCCTTGAAACCGGGGACTGATCGATTTTAAAGGCTTCTCTTCCGTGAAAAGAAACATCCGGCGCTTTACAGGACATGTAATCAAAAAGCATAAGTTCTTTGGGCTGGTGCAAAACGCTGTGGCGCTTTCTGAAAGCAATAAGAGATGTCACAAACTTATTAAAGTCCCTCGAAGCCTTGTCGTTTCTGTCAACTATCCAGCCTGTTTCATTGTCCTGACAATACGGATTATTATTACCGTTTTGAGTATTTAAAAACTCATCTCCCGCAAGAAGCATTGGTGTGCCCTGGGAAAGAAGGCAAAGAAGCATGGCATTGCGGGCAAGCTTAAGCCGTAACTTCTTAATGTTTCTTTTGCCACTCTCGCCTTCAAAGCCGCAGTTCCAGCTGTGATTGTAATCGGTGCCGTCGGTATTGTCTTCGCCGTTTGATTCATTGTGCTTGACATTGTAGGAAAACATATCCCATAAGGTAAAACCCGCAAAATCGGTTATGTTACGGATAGGGGCGTAGAACTTTCCGTTCTCTCTTACAGCAAAACTCATATAGGAAACCTGGTCTTCATCTCCCTTAACAAAGCGTCTGGCCCCGGCCACAAAGCTGTGACTTAAAGCGCCGAGATTTTTATACTTAAAGATTGAAGAAGGCTTATAATCATCAAACATGAAGTTGTCGGTAATAATCTTAGTCGATGAAAACAAAGGATTGCCAAGAATCCTTTCGGTGTGGACATTTGGTCCCACCAGCCTGAAACCGTCAGCATGGAAATTAAAAAGCCAGTATTTCAATGATTCAAGAATATAATCTTCAGATGCATCCTCCAGGTATTGCATCATAAAAATACATTCAAGACCTTTGTCATGAAAAGCCTTAACCATTGACTGAAGCTCCGAAACAGGGTTACCTGTGGCACAAAGGGATTTTTTGACAGCAAAATGATAGCCTCTGCCAAAGCCCCATAAATTTGGCTTAACCTCTCCGGGACGCTTTTTGTAATCTATTTTAAAGTTGGGCGAGTCAGTATAAATAACCTCGTAGCAAGGCATAAATATGACTCCGGTAATCCCAAGTTTTTTAATATAATCCGCTTTTTTCTCCATGGCTTTAAATGTGCCGTTGCAGGCCTTAATATGCCTGTCAGCCATGGTATAGCCGCGTACATTAACAGTGTAGAACACGGAATTGTCATAAGTAATATGAGGGGTCTTATCGTCCTTAAAACCGCCGTATGGAGTGAATCTGCCTATCAGACAATACTTACAGTCGGCGGTAAGTTCACGTGCATAAGGGTCTGTAAAAGTCTTTTCATCCGCGAAAAAAAGATACGCAAGTTCGGAAAACTCGGCACCTGTTAAATAAGCACACATCACATCACCGATAAAAAACTCATCGGGAATTACCACTCTTTTAAACGAAGCAGGATTGGATTTATGATAAAAAATGATTCCGGCTTCTTTTAAATGGCTGAGTGCCCCCGAAACATACAATCTGTTTTTCTCCAAAAAAACACCGTATCCTTTAAAATCCGCTGCGGAAATAAGAATCTGCATAAAAGAAAACCCTCGCACCCCTTTATTTTAAACATAATAAATATAACACAAACAAAGACGTCTTTGTACATTAATTTACTTGCAAGGCCACTTAAATTGACATATTATTTACTTATAAAATAACACAAAAGAAGTGTCTTCTTTTGCGAAGGTCATTTCTTCAAAAGAAAGGATTTAATATGAGCGATAAATTTGATGATGACAACAATTTTGACAAAGAACTTGATGAGGAAATGACAGTGTCTCTTGACCTTGACGACGGCACCACCGTGGTATGTTCCATCGTGACCATTTTTGAAGTCGGCGACAAGGACTACATTGCTTTAATGCCCCTTGACGAGGAAGGCAATGCCGCCAGCGACGAAGTCTGGATCTACGGATACAAAGAAAACGAGGAAGACCCCAACGAAGAGCCGGAACTTATCTACATCGACGATGAAGACGAATACGAAGCTGCCGCAGACAAATTCGACGAATATCTCGACAGCCTCGATTTTGAAGATCAGTAGACAAATTTTTCAATAAATCTTGAGGGAAGCGAACCGCCGCTTTCCTCATTTTTTATTGTGTAAACAAACAATTCTTCTTTGGCTCTGGTTAAAGCCACATAAAAAAGTCTTCGCTCTTCTTCCACCCTGCACTCCGAAACCGCCATTCCCGCAGGAATCCTGCCCTCTGTGACATCGGGAATAAAAACATAATCAAATTCCAGTCCTTTTGCCTGATGAAAGGTGGTAATGACAATATTTGCCGCAGAAACGTCTTTTCCTGTATCTGCGTTCGGTCTGTTTTTTGTCAGTTCTTCTTTAAACGCATTTAGGTTTCCGCATTGTTTGGATGTTTCTATTATTTCTGCGTAGATTCTCTCAAGAATACCCTTAGAAAAAGCTCCGGCTTTCTTCACATGATGCTCATACAATCCCACAATATTCTTTAAATACATGGAAAAAGAAAAGGGATTTAGCCCCATAAGTACCTTTAACTTAGTCTCAAACACGTTTATCGCATCGGCCTTTTGCGTACCCGTAAGCTTACTCTTAATGCCGCTCAGACTCTCACAGTTTCTGATGAGCACCGTAGGTATGTCCGGAATCGCAACGGCTATTACTTTTTTAAGCAATTCCTTTTCACGTCTTAATGCATACTCAATAAATAATAAATAAGCATCATAAACAGCTGCTTTAAAAGAATCTTCATCGGAAAAAGAACCTGTCAGAAGCTTTTTAAACGCGTCAACTTCTTTGTTGGTACGAAGCAGACAGGCAATGGATTTCCCGGCCGGAACAGCCATGAAATCACGCATCAGCTCACCATGCTGCTCATTCTGTTCCTTAAAAATTTTAAGATGCACATGCGACTTTGAGTCATTTTTCACGCATGCAGGCATGTCCGTTCTGAGTCTGCCGATATTGTCCATAATAACTTTCTGTGAAAAATCAGAAATGTCCGAGAAAGACCGGTAATTGGTATTAAGATTAATTACCGTTACATTTTTATAATCCTTCAAAAAACGCTTCATAATGTCGGGTGTGGCGCCCCTGAAGCCGTATATAGACTGGTCTTCGTCGCCCACAGCATAGATAATGCCTCTTTTGCCTGCTATAAGTTTTAATGTCTCATACTGAATACTGTTAATATCCTGAAATTCATCAACCAATATATGTGTGAACTTGGAATTTAAGTAGGAAAGAGCCTTTCTATTGTCGGTTAAAAGTCGGTGACACTCTTCGATTATATCGTCATAATCCATTAATCCTTCCGACTTAAGCCAGTCGTTGTAAGCGTCATAAACGCTCATAAATCCTTCTTTTTCCGCTTCGTCCGCAAACCGGTATTCAGATTTGTCATAAAGGGATTTGTAAAAAGAAATATGATTGCTAAAGTACTCAAGAGAAGCCGCATCTTTTGTGTACGTCAAAAGAAAGTTGTCCCGCTCTTCCGTGGAAACCAGCCTTTTTTCTTTTTTATCGAAGGATTTGATTATTTTAAAAAATATGGAGTGGAAAGTTCCGAATACTGCCTGATGCACCGCTGTCGGTGAAAGTGATTCGAATCGGTTCTTCATTTCGAGAGCCGCTTTTCTGGTGAAAGTAATAACCAGAATCTTATCGGGGGAAACCCCGTTATCCGTTAAATGCTTAATGTGATGTGTAAGTACCGTGGTCTTGCCCGAACCCGGCCCCGCAAGGATTAATGCGGGACCGTTGTCAGACAAAATTGCAAGTTTTTGATTCTTATCTTCCAAGAGCTTTCTTTAAAAGTTCTACTCCTGTTTTGATACGCTTGATTGACTCTTCTTTGCCGAGAACTTCCAGAATCTCGGTTGCTCCGGCGGGAGTCATCATCTTACCGGAAAGTGCGGTTCTTATGGGCCACATCACATACCCGTTCTTAACTTCTTTACGAGCCACATAGTCGGAAAGCATTGCATATAAGCTGTCATTGGTGTAATCATTATGAGCCTCCAAAAGAGGAATAACGTCCTCAAGTACTTCAAGGGAAGACTCAAGGGTAGTCTTCATCTTCTTGTGCTCGTACATGGAAACATCGTACTCGGGAAGAGCCTCAAAGAAATCGATATGCTCCTTAATGTCCGGGAAAACCTCAATACGGGTTTTGGTCATAAGAGCGATTTTCTTTAAATCAAGGGGCTTGGTAATAACTTCCTTGACGATGGGAAGAGCAACCTCAAGGAAATCCTCGTCGCTCATTTTCTTAATGTACTCGCCGTTCATCCAGCGAAGTTTAGCCATGTCAAATACCGAAGGAGACTTGTTAATCTTGTGATAGTCAAACTTCTTAACAAGCTCATCAAGAGTAAAGAACTCGTTATTGTCTTCGGGAGACCATCCGAGAAGCGCAATATAGTTAATAACAGCTTCGGTTAAGAATCCCTGCTCCAAAAGGTCCTCAAAGGAGCTGTGTCCGCTTCTCTTTGAAAGCTTTTTGTGAGTCTCGTCGGTAATAAGACCCAGGTGAATATACTTGGGTGACTCCCAGCCGAAAGCATCATAAAGAAGCTGATATTTGGGAGTTGAAGAAATATATTCATTACCTCTTACAACGTGGGTGATGCCCATAAGGTGGTCATCGATAACGTTGGCAAAATTGTATGTGGGATAGCCGTCTGACTTAATCAAAATCATGTCATCAAGCTCATCGTTGTTAACCGTAATGTCTCCGTAAAGCTCGTCATGGAAGGTTGTGGTACCCTCTCTCGGAACATTCTGACGAATTACGTAAGGCTTGCCTGCATCGAGATTGGCTTTAATCTCCTCGGGGCTTAAATGAAGACAGTGTTTGTCGTACACTACGATTTCTTTGCCGTCAACTACCTGCTTTAAGCTCTCAAGTCTTTCTTTGTCACAGAAACAATAGTAAGCCGCACCTTTATCAATAAGCTTTTTGGCATACTCAAGATACATGCCTGACTTGGTACGCTCACTCTGAACGTAAGGGCCGTAGCCTTTATCCTTGTCGGGTCCTTCATCGTGCTTTAAGCCTGTTTTTTCAAGTGTTCTGTATATGATATCAATAGCGCCTTCGACAAAGCGTTCCTGATCTGTATCCTCTATTCTTAAAATAAAGTCGCCGCCTTCATGCTTGGCAACAAGATACTCGTAAAGAGCAGTACGTAAATTACCTACATGCATTCTGCCTGTGGGGCTGGGTGCAAATCTGGTTCTGACTTTTCCCATAGGTTTATCCTCCTTAAAAAATATTTACAAACTATTCTATTCTTATTTTCAAATAAAAACAAGTGTGATTTTGAAAACACACGCAATCATAAAGAAAAGCAGCTGTTAACGCTGCTTTTCGGGTGGTAAGTATTTTCTTAAAATAGCGTTTAGCCATACCATATCGATGGGTTTTGGCACGTAATCGTCAAATCCTTCGGATATAAACATCTCCCTGATTCCGCTTACAACATTGGCAGTTAAAGCAATACACGGAACCTTCTTCATGTATTCGCTGGGGTCCGAACGAATCATATTAAGAGTATCGATACCGTCAAGTTCGGGCATCATATGGTCTATGAAAATAATATCGTAATCCTTGGTATCTTTAAGTATCTCAAGACATTCACGGCCGCTCTTACAGGTATCAACCTGAATGCCGAAGGTTCTTATAAGTCCCTGGGAAACCTTTAAGTTAACTGCATTGTCGTCAACAACAAGAACTTTCGCATCAAGGGCCACGACCTTGGGTTCATTGTCCTCAACACTTTTTTCTTTGGCTATAACGGTGGTGTCGTCGGAAATCTTCTGGCTGATATGAATGGTGAATTTGGAGCCTACACCATAAGTACTCTCAACTTCAATATTACCGCCCATAAGGGTTACAAGCTCTTTACAGATGGCAAGTCCCAGTCCGGTGCCTTCACGGTTACGAATCTTACGTGTGTCCACCTGCTGGAAACTGGTAAACAGTTTGTTTAAGTCTTCTTTTTTAATACCGATGCCGCTGTCTGTCACGGAAATGGTAAGATCCACAAATCCCGTATCCTCCTGCCCGGTAACATTAAGAATTACGTAGCCTCTCTCTGTATATTTAATGGCATTACTCAAAAGATTAAAAAGAATCTGTCTGATACGTATTTCATCACCGATAAGCGCATCCGGAAGACCGCTCTGAATGTCTGCACGAATTTCAATATTCTTGTCTTCCATTCTGGCATTCATCATATTGAGTACATCATTAACCATTCCGGAAAAAGAATAGTTAATGGGGATAATCTCCATATTGCCGCTCTCAAGCTTACTGTAATCCAGAATGTCGTTAACAATCGAAATCAGGACTTTGCCTGCATTCTGAATGCTTACGGTATTGTTACGGGTCTCTTCCGAAAGAGTCTCGTCTCTTAAGATAAGCTCAGCCAGACCGCATATGGCATTCATGGGAGTACGAATCTCATGAGACATATTGGCAAGAAACAGCATCTTGGATTCATTGGCCTCTTCCGCTTCTTTTGCTTTTTCCTCCATGCCCTTCATGTAGTTACGTGCGTGATGCACAAGAATATAAAGGTTCATCATGCCGGCGGCAAAAGAAATAATATATACCCAGTATATAAATCTTGAATCTACGCTGTTTAAAATGCTGTCCGGAATCAAAAATGTATAAAGAATAAGCACTATCGTAGAAACGACGGCGCATACGGCAATATACAATTTCTGCATGAAAATCGTAAAACAGATAATCATGAGGACAAACATCAGAATGGAAAAAGCAAGGGTTTTAAGAATATACCCTATGAGAGTTGTGGATATCAAAACCGAAAACAGGGTAAAGAAAACGGCAAATTTTTCGTTTTTGACAAAGACAGCGATTATGACATTTGAAATAAACATGACAGCAGAAACAAGCAGAACATTTCTGCCTGTCTCTGCATCAAATGCAACAAATCCGTATATAATGTGTAACACCAGAATAGTCAAATATTCAATCAGACACAGCCTGACCGCTTTATGATATTCGTACATAAAAATCCCCCTGTAGGATTTATCTTCTGTCACCCATAAAGAAAAGCGCAACCGTACCCGGGCCTGCATGGGCACCGATAACGGGACCGATGTGATTTATCATAAATTTCTCTATACCGAATCTTGACTTAATCTCGTCTCTTACAAATTCGGCATCTTCCACGCAGTCACCGTGGCTTATAAATACTATATCATTTTTGTCGGCATATGAACCCATCTGTTCACCCATAAGGTCCACAAGTTTAAGAAGGGATTTCTTACGTCCTCTTTCCTTGAGAAGGGGAATAAGCTTACCTTCGTCATCAACGTGAAGAACGGGCTTGATATTTAAAACGGTTCCAAAGAAAGCTGCGGTTCTGGATACACGTCCGCCTCTGTATAAGTGGTTAAGGTCATCTACTGTAAATACATGAACCACATTGCCGGCAATCTTTCTGGCATATTCGGCGGTCTCCTCAAAGGACTTGCCGCTTTTTTTGTATTCCATAACCTTATATACGAAAAGGCCCTGGCCCAAAGAAGCGCACTTGGAATCAACTACCTGAACTTCCACATCACTTCTTTCGTCATTAATCTCTTCCGCAGCGATTCTGAAGCTGTTGTAAGTTCCGCTTAAGCCTGAAGAAAAAGCAAGAACCAAAAGTTTCTTGGTCTTTTCAAGAACGGATAACATATATTCTTTGGCTTCATCGGGGTTAACCTGGGAAGTCTTGGGAAGATTGCCCGCACGCATCAAAGAATAGAATTCTTTGTAAGGAAGCTGGGGCTTTCTGCCTCCGTGGGTTTCTCCGCAAATAGTACAGGTAAGCTGTGCGCAGAATATATCGTTCTCCTTAAGGTAATCCTCGGGAAGATCTGCACCGCAGTCTGTTGTAATCAAAAAGTCGCTCACTGGAAAAATTCCTCCTAATTAAATTGCTCTTCAGTCACCGAGTGACTCGTCGCTAATCCATGATAACATTAGCTTGCGCGAAATTCAATTAAAATGGTTCAAATAATTTAGACAATTCGTTATTTAAATTAAACGATGTTGTTTTAAAAACTACTTGGCCGTAGTACTTCCAAAGCCGCCGTTACGCTCTGCTGTAACCTCATCATCGTCGGTTATGCCGTACTGCATAAATATACCTTGAGAAAATGCAGTAAGTTCGGGCAAAGAAACAGTTTTGCCTTCATTGGAATCGTTGGTAATCTTAACGAATATATGTCCTTCGTTGTCAGAATCATAATAATCCGCGTCAATAACACCTACGGTATTATTAAGCTGCAAGCGATATTTAAATCCAAGACCCGAACGCGGGTAAATCATAAATACATAATCATCCCGCATACTGACCCTGATACCGGTGGGAATCTTGGCCGTCTGTCCGGGCTCAAGTGTCAAAGAAAGAGGCATAAAAATGTCATATCCCGCACTTTTTTTGGTGGCACGTTTGGGAAGAATCAGTTTATCATAGACAGTTCTTACTTTTTCTTCCGTATCAAACTCCGGAAATGTATCCTTAAAATCCTCAAAAAATCTCTTAAAACTTACTTTTTCAAAATGAGCAACTCGTTCCATAACCTTTTGTAATCCTCTCTCAATCTCCGCAGCCTTTACA
>JAEEGK010013274.1_pt1 | contig 18587 bp, 16 predicted proteins | sample 8958771 | NCBI WGS metagenome assembly JAEEGK01 (sample SAMN16246547, study PRJNA631951) | gut metagenome | biome: gut microbiome; feature: rumen; material: SC-attached | host: Bos | place: Iran: Karaj | collected 2018-10
CCGAGACCGGTGCCGGTCAGTGGGGTGCCGCCCTTTCGTATGCTGCCAAGATTTACGGCCTTGACTGCGCCGTCTATCAGGTGAAGATTACTATGCAGCAGAAGCCTTATCGTTCTTCGATTATGCGTACCTTCGGTGCTGTCGTCACGGGTTCGCCCTCAATGTCGACCCGTGCTGGCAAGGACATCCTGACGAAGGATCCGACGCACAGTGGTTCGCTGGGCACCGCTATCTCTGAAGCTGTCGAATTGGCTACGACCACTCCTAATTGTAAATATACGCTGGGGTCTGTGCTGAACCACGTTGGCCTGCACCAGACCATCATCGGTCTGGAGGCCGAGAAGCAGATGGCAATGGCAGGCGAATATCCCGACATTGTGATTGGCTGCTTCGGTGGCGGTTCAAACTTTGGAGGTATCTCCTTCCCCTTCATGCGTCACAACCTGAGTGGTGAGCGTCATACGGAATTCATCGCAGCCGAGCCCGACAGCTGTCCGAAACTCACACGCGGCCAATTCCGCTATGACTTCGGCGACGAGGCTGGTTACACCCCTCTGCTACCGATGTACACGCTGGGCCACAACTTCAAACCAAGCAACATCCACGCCGGTGGTCTGCGCTATCACGGTGCCGGCATGATTATCAGCCAGTTGATTAAGGACGGTCTGATGCATGGTGTGGATATTCCTCAGCTCGAGACCTTCGAGGCTGGCATGCTCTTCGCTCGTACCGAGGGCATCATCCCTGCTCCTGAGAGCACCCACGCCATTGCCGCCACTATCCGCGAGGCGAAGAAGTGCAAGGAGACCGGCGAGGAGAAAGTCATCCTCTTCAACCTCTCTGGGCACGGTCTCATCGATATGCCGTCGTACGAAGCTTTCATCAAGGGTGACCTGCAGAACTACACGGTTACCGACGAGATGATTGCCGAGAATCTTAAGGCACTCGACGAACAAGGTTAAACAATATTTATACGCAAAAAGCAAGCCCCGCCGAATCATTCAGCGGGGCTTACCTTTTTGCAACTTTCTTACCTTATTAAGCAATTTCTATCTGTCGCGACAACTTCACTTTCTCTTCTACCACTTTGGGCAGTTCCACAGTCAGCACACCATCCTCGACCTTAGCCGAAATGTCATCCTTCTGAACATCATCAGGCAGAATCAGCGTCTGCTCATACTTCGAGTAGCTAAACTCACGACGCAGATAGCGTACATTCTTATCTTCCTCCTTATGTTCTTCCTTGTGTTCCATTTTCACAACCAGGTTACCCTCATCGTTGATATGAACGTTAAAATCCTGCTTGTTCATGCCTGGAGCAGCCAGTTCTACGGTATAAGCCTTGTCCGATTCTTTCACGTTGATGGCTGGAGCCGTACAGTTAGCTTTTGGCATCATGTCGTTGTAGAACAAATCGTTGAACACAGCGGGAATCCAATTGTTACTTCTCATTGTTGGCATCATAATCGTTACCTCCTAATTTCTATTTTTAATTGTTATACATGTTGTTTATTTTCCGATTGCCTTTCGGCTTTCACACATGTATATGCAACTAAGATGCCAAAGCGCATTTTATGCCATAATGACATAAATGAGTGCCAAAACGGCAGAATCATTAAATCTGAGATAACAATTTCACAGCTTCTTCTACGGTTGGTACATCAGAAATAACCATAGAGCGCTTGCCATTCACCTCACGGAACTGGCAACGACGCGGATTTGTAGCAACAAACTGCAGGATATGGTCGAAGGCCTCGCTCTGGTAGAAGGGGCTGGTGGGATTCTGAACAAAGAACATGGTCATCTTATCCTGTTTCAAGATGATTTTCTCACAACCCAAGCTTTTGCCAATGCGACGCAGGGGCACGACCTGCATCAATTCCTCGCCCACATGGGGCACCTTGCCAAAACGGTCTATCAGACGCGTGCGGTAGGCTGCCAACTGCTCGTCTGTCTGCAAGCCATCCAACTCACGATACAGCAGCATGCGCTCTGAGTCGCTGGGGACATACTGGTCTGGGAAATACATCTCCAAGTCGGATTCGAGGGAACAGTCGGAGACCCAGAGTGAAGAGTGAAGAGTGAAGAGTGAAGAATCCGAAGCCACATGTCGATCTTTAGCCGAAGAATTTGCTGCCGCTTTAGCATTTGCGCCAGCCCCCTGTCCGGTAGGAAATTCTTCACTCTTCACTCTTAACTCTTCACTCTTGATTTCAGCCACCGCCTGCTGCAGTATCTTCACGTAAGTTTCATAGCCCAAATCTGCGATGAAGCCGCTCTGTTCGGCTCCCAACAGGTTACCAGCACCACGAATGTCAAGGTCCTGCATGGCGATATGGATGCCGCTGCCCAAGTCGCTGAACTGCTCCAAGGCTTCCAGGCGACGGCGGCTCTCTTGAGGCAGATCAGCCAAAGGTGGCGCTAACAGATAGCAGAACGCCTTGCGATTGCCTCGTCCCACACGGCCACGCATCTGGTGCAGGTCGCTGAGTCCAAACCTGTGGGCACCATTGATGATGATGGTATTGGCATTGGGAATATCGATACCATTCTCGACAATCGTTGTTGAGAGCAGCACGTCATAGTCGTAGTTCTGGAAGTCGAAGATGATTTGTTCCAATTCCTCTGGTTTCATCTGTCCATGTCCCACAGCGATACGGGCATCGGGCACATACTTCTGAATCATCTCCTTAATGCGCGTCAGGTCGCTGATGCGCGGATTGACGAAGTACACCTGTCCGTTGCGCGACATCTCGAAGTTAATGGCATCAGCTATAATCTCCGCACCAAAAGTATGTATCTCTGTCTGAATAGGATAACGGTTGGGTGGCGGCGTCTGGATAATACTCAGGTCGCGGGCACCCACCAACGAGAATTGCAGGGTACGCGGAATGGGCGTTGCACTCATGGTCAGTGTATCAACATTGGTTTTCATCTGACGCAGTTTCTCCTTTGTAGACACGCCAAACTTCTGTTCCTCGTCGATAATCAGCAAGCCCAGGTCCTTAAACTTCACGCTCTTGCCTATCAGCTTATGCGTACCTATTAATATATCTATCTTACCCTCAGCCAGATCTTTCAGAATGGCTGTCGTTTGCTTGGTAGAACGGGCACGCGAGAGGTATTCAACACGTACAGGCAGATCTTTCAATCGCGACGAGAAGGTCTGGAAATGCTGATAGGCCAATACCGTTGTTGGCACCAGCACAGCCACCTGCTTCGAGTCGCAGGCCGCCTTGAACGCTGCGCGTACAGCCACTTCCGTCTTGCCGAATCCCACATCGCCACATACCAGCCGGTCCATAGGACGTGCCTGTTCCATATCAGCCTTTACGTCGTTGGTGGCCTTTAACTGGTCAGGGGTATCCTCATACAGGAACGAAGCCTCCAACTCCTGTTGCATAAACGAATCAGGCGAATAGGCAAAGCCCTTCTGTTGGCGACGTGTAGCATATAGTTTGATGAGGTCGCGGGCTATGTCTTTCAGTTTTTGCTTGGTACGCTCCTTCATGCGTTCCCACTGGCCCGTACCCAGATGCGACAAACGTGGTGGCTCGCCATTGTCCTGAGCCTTGTATTTCGACACCTTATACAGCGAGTGAATCGAAACATAGATGGCTCCCCCACCCTCGTACATAATCTTAATCATTTCCTGATAGCTGTCGCCCTGTGGCATACGCACCAATCCGCCAAACTTACCTATGCCGTGATCGATATGCACCACATAGTCGCCCACCTCAAACTGCTGAATCTCTTTCAGCGTTAGGGCCACCTTACCACCGCGAGCCTTGTCTGAACGCAGATTATACTTATGGAAACGGTCGAATATCTGGTGGTCGGTAAATACGCACAGCTTCCGATCGTCATCAGCAAAGCCTTCGTGCAGGGTCTTTTCAACGGAATCGAAAACGACACTACCTTTTTCAGCAAAGATGTCCTTCAAGCGTTCCAGCTGCTTCTTGCTGTCAGCCAGGATGCAGAGTCGATAGCCATCAGCCAAATACTGTTCCAACGACTGTTGCAGGAGGTCGAAATTCTTATGAAACTGAGGCTGTGGCGATATATGGAAGGCTATCGTTGCATCAGGCAATCCTGTGGGGCGATGGCCAATCTCAATACGTCGGAATCCAACCATATCTCGCGAAAAGGTTTGTCCGCTTATCAGTTGGATTTCCTTTTTCATCTCCATACGGATGGCCTGCTCCTCCATCTCAGTAGCGCCCTCCAGACGTTCTGTCAGCGCTTGTTCAGAGAAACCGTCCTGATAGGTGCGGTCTATGGCATCGCGTACATAAAGGAAGTCCTTGGCCACCAGCATCGTCCCCTCTGGCAGGAACGACAGGAAAGGAATCTTCTCCGTCTCCATCAGTCCTAATTCCGGCACTATTTCCACCTGTTCGCATTTGTCTTTCGACAGCTGCGTTTCAACCTCAAAAGTACGGATGGAGTCGATATCATCGCCAAACAGGTCGATACGGAAGGGGAACTCAGAACTATAGCTATAGACGTCGAGAATACTGCCTCGCAGGGCAAACTGACCTGGCTCATACACGTAGTCCACCTCACGGAATCCCAATGAACGCAAGCTTTCCAGCGTAGCATCCATATTCAACACGTCACCCTGATGCATCACCAGCGTCTGATCGTCCAGCTGTTTCTTTGAAATAACCAGTTCCGCAATGGCTTCAGGATAGGTAACAATCAGAAGCGGAAGGGTTATCGCTGACAGTTTCGACAGCACTTCAGTACGCAAGATCTCGTTGGCAGCATCGCGTTGGGCATACTTGATGGCCCGACGATAGCTTGAGGGGAAAAACAGCACCTGCTTGTCATCCAGCAATTGCACCAAATCATGATAGAAATAGCCTGCTTCCTCAGCATCCTGAAGGATAAATACTGTGGTCGTAAGTTTTGTTCTCGACGCTAAGCTTCCAAACACCATCGGAGCCGATGAGCACATGAGCCCCTCGAGGAAAATAGTCTTCACCGACTTTTTCCCCATCACGTCTGCCAAAGCCTTCACCTGCGGTGACTGCGCATATATCTTTAACAGGTCCTGAATATTCATGACCGCGAAGGTACGAAAAAAAACTGAGCCCACCAAAAAGTAGGCCCAAATTTTTCATCTTACTTCAGACATCTTACACTACTGTCCCAATAAAATATCCAGAATTCTCTTGGAAGTTTCAAAAAAAGTTCCTATCTTTGCGGAATAAAAGCGTGAGTATTATGAATAAGGCTACTGTAATAAGCAACATCAAGGAGATTGCCAGCAAGACATTGCCAGCAAACAGTTCATTGTTGCTATACGGCTCAAGGGCACGCGGCGACAATCGTCCAGACAGCGATTGGGATCTTCTGATTTTACTTGACAAGCCGAGTTTGTCTTTCAAAGATTACGATTTTGGTTACCCCTTTCGTGAATTTGGATGGGATATCGGCGAGGAAATCAGTCCGCATATCTATACAAAGAAGCAGTGGGATGAATGGACTTTTCTGCCTTTCCGTAAAAATGTAGAAAACGATAAGATTGTATTGGTATGAGTCTTAGCAATGAAGAACGTGCTACGCTTGTAGCCTTGGAACTAAAGAAGGCCCGTGATACTTACGAAGATATTAGTATTCTGCTTAATGCTAATCGTCTGAATGGTGCTGCTAATCGCATGTACTACGCTGTTTTCCATGCTGTTTGTGCGCTCTTAATCAATGATGGGCATCAGGTCAACACACACAAGGGTTCGCACGCGCTATTTAATCTGAATTATATCAAGACAGGTATCTTGCCAAAAGAATATGGCCTGCTTTATAATCAGCTCCAGACCATGCGTGAAGAGAGTGATTACAACTGTGCCTATGATGTTGATATTGATGAATTGCAGCAGAGACTTGAGCCAGCAAAAAGTTTCATTGACGATATAGAAAAACTGATAAAGAAACAATAATTGTATAACCCTAAAATTGATGATGCCTATGGGCAAGGAATGAAATAACAGAAAAGGACATATAGGATGAATATCCGCTTTTAGATTCTTGTCTCCCTAATATCGCCAAATATAAGAGACAATCAAGAACGAAAGTAGGAGTTCACGCCAGCAGGCGTGGGCAATACTCGTTTAGATTGTTAGGCGTTTGGCGACGCTTGGGAGACGTAGACGAAGTAACTTGTCCACGTTTTCTTTTTGTATGTAATTACACAGATATTATTAACTTTAAAACAAAACAATTATGAAGAATTTATTTATTTTGCTTGCCTTGTTGATAGGCTATTGTTATTCTTATGCACAAGACAAAATTGTATTGAAAGACGGAACAGAATTAAACGTAAAAGTAATTGAGTCTAATTCAAAACATGTATTATTTTACTAACAGCGAAACGTTGTCTCTCTTCGAGAGAAACAACGTTTGCGATTAAATGACATCAGGGACTAACATGAAGTGAACCCAAGAAATTCAAAAGTTTAGAAGTTTAGAAGTTTAGATGTTTAGCATTTATAGTAAAAAAGAAAAAAAATATAATTTTTATATTTACATATATACCAAATACTAAACTTCTAAACTTCTAAACATCTAAACTTCTAAACAAGCTTAACATTCAGGCCATCAGCGAGCAGTATTTAAAGGAGTATCGAAAAGTATTCAAACCGTCAACGAGAAGTATTCAAACCACAAACGAGAATACTTCTCGTTTTTCTTTACATTATCACTAATCACAAACTAACTCTCAATTGCTACTATTAATGGAAAAATTTGTTCCCATACTAGGGAATTTTTGCGCCCTCGTATAGTAGCACGCAAGAATGTCTGACAGATGACAGATGACAGTTAACAAAAACAAGCGATAACGGCAGGTTCCTGAATGTGGGAGCCTGCTGTTTTTGGGAAAAGCTGAGAATTCTTGTAAAGTAACGGAAAAAAATACTAAAAAAACTGGGGTTATGGCTCGGAGTTAGGAGAATTTTTGTAATTTTGCAACGTTAATAATAAAATAAGGACAAATGCACACAAGCGATAGTATCGTTATCATTCCCACGTATAACGAAAAAGAGAATATCGAGAAGATTATCCGGGCCGTCTTCGGACTGGAGAAGTGTTTTCATATCTTGGTCATTGATGATGGCTCGCCCGATGGTACAGCAGCTATCGTCAAAGGCATGATGGCACAAGAGGAATTCGCTGATCGTCTCTTCATTCTGGAACGTAGCGGCAAGCTGGGCCTCGGCACTGCCTACATCACTGGCTTTAAATGGGCACTGGAGCGCGACTACGGCTACATTTTCGAGATGGATGCCGACTTCAGCCACGACCCCAACGACCTGCCTCGCCTATATTTGGCTTGTGCTGACGAGGGTTACGACGTGGCCATCGGCTCGCGTTATGTCAGTGGTGTGAACGTCGTCAACTGGCCTATCGGACGTGTACTGATGTCATACTTTGCCTCGAAGTATGTGCGCATTGTCACTGGTTTCAAGGTTCACGACACGACTGCCGGCTTTAAGTGCTACAAGCGTCGCGTGCTGCAGACTATCGAGCTGGACAAGATTCGCTTCAAGGGCTATGGTTTCCAGATTGAAATGAAGTTTACCGCCTATAAGATTGGCTTTAAGATTAAGGAGGTACCCGTCATCTTCGTCAATCGTCGTGAGGGCGTCTCAAAGATGTCGGGTGGCATCTTTGGCGAAGCATTCTTTGGCGTGATGCGTCTGCGCTGGGATGGCTGGACGCGCAAGTATCCTAAGATGTTGCCTGTTGTTCTGGCTTGTATATTTGCTGGTCTGAACGTCCAGGCAAAGGACCAAGTGGTGTTGCGTCGCAATCAGGTGGGCTGTTCGCCAAGTCAGGAGAAAGTCATCGTTGTAGAGGGTGCAAATCCTGGCAACAAGATACGCATTACGACACCAGAGGGCAAGGTTGTGAAAGCCAAGAATGTACGACGTGCCATATCGCCGCTGTCAAACAAGACGCGCTATGTAGTGGATTTAGGCAATTTGTCGGCTACGGGAGACTATCGTGTGGCACTTGGCGACGAGTCGTGCGTGCTGCACGTTAGCAACCAGCCCTATCACGACATTGCCACATCATCACTTCGTCTGTTCTACCTGGTTCGTTCGGGTATTGCCATCAATCTGGGTGGTGCCTATAATCGTCCACTGGGTCATCCTGATACGCACGTACTCGTACACCCCTCAGCAGCATCACCACTGCGTCCTGCAGGAACGGTTATCAATTCGCCTTATGGTTGGTATGATGCTGGCGACTACAACAAGTACGTCGTCAACTCAGCATTCAGCATCGGACTGATGTTTGCAGCCTACGAGCAACAGCGCGACTATTTTACCAAGCTGAACACCAATATTCCTGAGAGTCGTAACGCAATCCCTGATTTTCTGGACGAGATGATGTTCAACTTGCGCTGGCTGATGACTATGCAGGATCCCTACGACGGTGGTGTTTACCATAAGCTGACAACTCCCAACTTTGAGGGTTTCGTCATGCCTACCGATTGCAAGCAGACGCGCTATGTTGTAGCCAAGAGCGTTACTGCCACACTGGACTTTGCTGCCGTAATGGCTGATGCAGCCCGATTCTTTGAACCTTATCAGCAAGACTATCCCGGTTTTGCTGCGCAGGCTGCTGCTATGGCCGAGCGTGCCTATCAATGGGCAAAGGCCAATCCCAGGGTTTTCTATATGCAGCGCCAACTGAAGGATCCTGCAGTGACTACTGGCGAATACGGCGACAGAAGTGCCAACGATGAATTCTTCTGGGCAGCCTCAGCCCTTTATCGTCTGACTGGTAATAAGCAATATCTTAACGATGCCCGTCAGTATCAACCCAAGCAGTTCACTCTCCCAACATGGGGAAATGTGGCATCACTCGGTGCTTTTGAATGGCTGGCATGCAATAGCGAACTGAGTGCCGACATGCAGGCTCAGCTAATAGCTTATTGCGAAGAAACAGTGAAGGAGGTTGCCACATCAAGTTTCCAGTCGCCCTACGGTAACAAGGCACGCGACTTTGGATGGGGCTGTCTTGCTGAGAACTGCTGTTGTCAGGCTTTGGCATTGCTCTATGCCGACAAGATGACTAGCACCAAGAACTATCGCCGTTATGCTTTGCAGAATGCTGACTACCTATTTGGGCGTAATGCCACTGGGTACTGCTATGTGACAGGCTTTGGCGATCAGAGTCCTATGCATCCACACCATCGTCCATCGGCTGCCGACAATGTAGAGGCTCCATTCCCTGGTATGTTGGTTGGTGGTCCGAATCCTGGACAACAGGACAAACAAAACATGAAAGCCACTTATCCTTCCAACGTGCCCGATGAATCGTACATAGACGACGCAGAGTCGTACGCTTCTAACGAGATTGCCATCAACTGGAACGCCTCGCTTGTGGCATTCCTTTGCTGGCTTGATGCACTTACCGATTAACTACTGATCGGGATTCTCTATATAACCTTGGTATTCAGGCACTAAGGCTGACATAACGCTGTCGTAGGCCTGATTCATTGTGGCTTGGATATTGTCACTGCCCTGCCCTACGGGATAAATAGGCTGATGAATAGTTAGTTTCAGAGGATGCCACGTGGCAAAATGCCAGTCTTTAGTGCGAGGCATCACATTAAACGAACCATTGATTGTCAGTGGCACCACAGGCAACTGCAATTCATCAGCCAAGGCGAAGGCTCCCTTCTTAAATACACCCATATGACCGGTAAACGAGCGCGCTCCCTCTGGGAATACAACAACTGAGCAATTACCTGTTTGAAGGATATGTCGTGCAGTCTCATAAGTAGCGCGTACCTTGCTGGGGCCACGCTTGTCAACGAATATCTGATGGGACTTGGCACAGGCGTAACCCACAAAAGGTATCTTTTTCAACTGGTACTTCATCATCCACTTGAAGTTACGACCTAAGAAACCGTATATCAGAAAAATGTCGAAAGCGCCCTGATGGTTGGCCACAAAGACATATGACTGGTTAGCTTCAAGATGTTCACACCCCTCAACAGTAACAGGCAACAGAAAAGCACGCGTAATAACACGAGCCCACCAACGACCAGGATAGTAACCCCAGAAGTGGCCATCGCCCAAGGCACAGCCAACACCAACGAGGAAAGCAGTCCATATCGTCATTAAGATGGTAACAGGAAAGGCAATAATGATTTGATAAATCCAGTAAAATATCTTCATTTCTTTTTCAATGTGATTACTACTATTTCGCCAGGAAGTCCAAGACGGAAGGGAATGAGCGCACCTAATCCCGTAGAGACAAAGATAGCACGAGCGCCCTCATACGTCATACCGCCCCACTCCGAATAACTCATGGCTACAGGTGACCAGCCAAACAGAGAGATTTGTCCACCATGCGTATGTCCGCTCAATGTTAGCTGGGCATTACATTCAGGCAATATCTTTTCACGCCAACAACTGGGATCGTGCTGAAGCATAACAATAAAAGGAGAAGGATTAATGGTGATACCAGTAAGAGTTTTAATGACATCACCCTTGCGAGGCATACGTTTCTTGGTGCCCCAATTCTCCATACCTGCAATAACGATGCTGTCCGAGTCACGGCGCACAATACGATGTTCATTCAGCAAAAGGTCAAAACCCATATCGCATAATGCCTTTACAGTCTTCCCACAATTCGTAGTTTTCTCAGTCTCATCACAATCCTGATAGACGGCATAGTCGTGATTACCCAACACAGCAAAAACACCATCCTTTGCTTTCAACTGGCGGAAATAGGAAGCCTGCCGAGGCAACTCATCAGGCCAGATGTTCTGCATATCGCCGGTGAAGACTATGGCATCAGCATGTTGGGCATTGATACTGTCTATAGCTCGCTGGAGCATCCACTGACGACTGCCCGTCATAGAACCTACATGGGCATCGCTGAACTGAACGATGCGATACCCATCAAAGGCCTCAGGCAAGTCAGCAGAAGCAAACTCAACATGGCGTACCTCAAACTGTTGGAAACCAAACAGGAAACCATAGCCCGTCAGTGCCCATAATATAATAGTACACGCGATAGACGTACGTCGCCACACCTTGCGTGGCAGAATGTACCTGAACAACAACGCCAAGCCCAATGGTACCACAACGAGTACCATCAACAGGAAGAAAGGTATGGCAAAACGGGCTATCATGAATGACTAAAAGCTATTTCTTCTCCAATATAGGTGTTATCCACTTGACCATTGTGATATACGGTATGACCATTACATAAGGTACGTTCCACTTGCCAATTGAAGGTGTGTCCCTCCAAAGGACTCCAACCGCACTTACTCAAAACGCATTCCTTGGTAACGGTCCAAGAACGCTTCGGACGTACGATGACAATATCAGCACGATAACCCTTACGCAGGAAACCACGCTGCTGAACACCAAACAGACGAGCTGGATTATGGCACATCAGCTCCACCAATCGTTGAATGGTAAGTATGCCTTCGTCAACAAGTTCCAGCATGGTAACCAGCGAAAACTGAATCATCGGCATACCTGAAGCAGCCTTGACACAGCCCCCTTCTTTCTGACTAAGCAGATGGGGAGCATGGTCAGTACCTACGACACTGATACGTCCATCTGTCAATGCCTCACGTAACATAAATTGGTCAACGGGCGTCTTGATAGCAGGATTCACTTTAATTTTTGCACCCAGCCGTTCATGATCGAGTTGGGTAAAATAGAGATGACCCACGCAAGCCTCAGCGGTAATTCTTGTCGCGGCGGGATCGTGACACACAGTAAAGAGTTCCAACTCTTCAGCGGTAGAGATATGTGCAATATGCAGGCGTGTACCATATTTCTTTGCCAGTTCTACAGCCTTACGCGATGATGCCAGACAAGCTTCTTCACTGCGAATCAACGGATGAAGCGATACCTGAGGATCGTCTCCCCAAGCCTGCTTGACCTCAGCCATATTCTGATTGATAATGTCTGTATCCTCACAGTGTGCCATCAGTGGCAACCTGCAGGTTTTGAAGATATGTTCTAAAACCTGTTGCTTGTCAACCAACATATTACCCGTTGACGAACCCATAAACAACTTGACACCCGGAATCCTGTCAGCAGGCAGTTTGGCAAATGTATCGGCATTGTCGTTGGTCGCCCCATAGAAGAACGAGTAGTTCACATGGCTTTTTTCACGAGCCAAAGCATATTTCTCTTCCAAAGCTTCCAGCGTAGTCGTCTGCGGATTGCAGTTTGGCATGTCGAAATAACTCGTCACACCGCCTGCTGCCGCTGCACGGCTTTCTGTGTCGATATCCGCCTTAGCAGTCAATCCCGGCTCACGGAAGTGTACGTGGTCGTCAATAATACCTGGCAACACATAACAACCCGCAGCATCGATTGTTTCATCAAACGATGCTACGGGCTGCTGCTTGATAATCTCTATAATATTGCCGTCTTCGATGACTATATAGCCTTCCTGCGTACGGCCTTCGTTGACAATATGTCCCCCCTTAATCAGTATTCTCATGGTTTAGGCATGTTTACCAACGGGGCTGGCGTCTGAGACGCTATAGAGTCAACAGGTGCTGCTGGAGCCGCCGTCTCACTCAGTCCGTTCATGCGTTGCTCATTCTCCTGTGCTACCTGATAATACTCTCGGACGTATGGGTCGTTCTTAAACTGCTTGGTAGCTTTCGACATGATGTCCTCAATCTGCGGTGTCAGCACTGGATAACGATACTGACTCGTTATCATCATAAACACACCAGGACCCAGCACATTGTCGAAATTCTCGACGATGAAATTGGTAACGAGTGAATCCTCTTCCTGAGCTATCCGGGCGGCTTCTACAGACAATTGCTGATTGATGGTTTCCTCATCAATACCATCCAACAGCATCTGACTCTGTCGATGTGACAGTTCTGTCATACGATTGGAAAGCTGGTTGTGCTTGTCGATAAAGTGATACAAGCTGTCATTCAGCGGTGTACCGCCCACGCTTTGGCTGGCATTATCAATCTTAATCGTAATATCACCTTCTTCCAGTACAACGGGCATGATGCTCTCGTCGTCCATATAAAGATTAGCCATACGTACTGTATCCAGCAGTCCGGCAAAGTGGAACTCACCATGCACCACGTCGCAAGAGTCAAGGTTCTTAACCTCACCAGCCTTGATGGCTCTCAAATAGAGTTTGTTACCATCGAGTGCGGACACTGACGTTGAACCCTCCACACGCCAAGAACTGGCGCATGATGTCAAGGTTGCAATGACAGCAAATGTATAGAGTATTTTGTTCATAGACAATATATCGTTCATATTTCTTCGGCAAAAATACAACCTTCTATCGAAATATGAAAATATATTTGCGCATTTTAAAACAATTGTGCAATTATTTAGCGTTTTTTTGCGTCTTTTTCCAGTTCGTTGCTAATTCTATGACTTGCATAGAGCTGCAAGATGGCTGCCACAAGCAGTACCACGATCCAGTTGTTGTGTACATATTTGACGTACGATACATACTGGAGGCCAAGGAAATTTCCACGATTGGCAAACATCAACAGAGCAGTAATCAGGAACAGGGCGTCGCTCAACAGCATCATCCTGCGCAGACGACGAATATTGAGGTTGGGACCATCGTAGCTTTGGCACATTTGCATAGCAGCAAACATCAAGGCACCTGGGGCAAACACATAGGCAGCCCACGACTGAAGAAAAAGGCTGGCGCCTGAACCTATTACCATCAACAGGCCTCCTGCCAGCATCACAAAAGTTTCAATGTTACTCAGCTGTCTCATCAGGTGTCATCAGGTCTGGTTTCTCATCGTCACTCAACACGAACACATCCTCATCGTCAGCTTTCATAAAATAACGCTCACGGGCTATCTTCTCAATAGCCTTAGGATTGCCATCAAGGGTACGAATTCTCTCCTGATCCTGATGGTAGCGTTCGGTATACTGATCTATCTCATCTTCCAATTCACTGATACGCTGCTGGTTGCGCAGATGATTCCACACACTGTTCTCATCTACAAAACCAATAAGGATAACAGCTATCAAGGCTACCACGACATACTTCAAGGCAGGGATATGATAGATGCGAAGCAGGAACGATTTAACCTTTTTCATACTTTTCTTTCTTTTCGCCGACAAAATTACAAAATAATTATCAATTATCAGTTGTCAATTATCAATTATTTTGTATCTTTGCACCATAATTTTCAAAAAAAGTATGGAATATATTGTTTCGGCCCGCAAATATCGCCCTACAACCTTCGACACGGTGGTAGGTCAACAGGCGCTGACCACCACCCTGAAGAACGCTGTGAAGAGCGGAAAACTGGCACATGCCTACCTCTTCTGCGGACCACGTGGTGTGGGTAAGACCACCTGTGCACGTATCTTTGCCAAGGCCATCAACTGTATGTCGCCCACTGCCGATGGTGAGGCTTGTGGACAGTGTGAGAGTTGTCAGGCATTCAACGAACAGCGCTCGTTCAACATCTTCGAACTCGATGCTGCCTCGAACAACAGTGTAGAGCACATCAAGACATTGATGGAGCAGACGCGCATCCCGCCGCAGGTAGGCAAATACAAGGTCTTTATTATCGACGAGGTTCACATGCTTTCGACAGCAGCTTTCAACGCTTTCCTGAAGACGTTGGAAGAACCACCCGCACATGTCATCTTCATTCTGGCTACGACGGAGAAGCATAAGATTCTGCCCACCATTCTTTCTCGCTGTCAGATTTACGACTTCGAGCGCATGACCGTTCGCAACACTATCGACCATCTGAAATCGGTTGCTGAGAAGGAAGGCATTACCTACGAGGAAGAGGCACTGGCTGTGATTGCCGAGAAAGCTGATGGTGGCATGCGTGATGCCTTGTCTATCTTCGACCAGGCCGCTTCTTTCTGTCAGGGCAATATTACCTACCAGAAGGTTATCGAAGACCTGAACGTGCTCGACTCAGAGAATTATTTCCAGATTATCGACCTTTCTATTATTAATAAGGTGGCTGATGTGATGGTGTTGCTCAACAATGTCATCAACAAAGGTTTCGATGGTGGACTGCTTGTGCAGGGACTGGCCAAACACGTACGTAACGTACTAATGGCCAAGGACCCACAGACGCTGCCACTGCTCGAAGTGAGCGACCAACAACGTCAGCGCTATCAGGAACAGGCACAGAAATGCCCTACCCCCTTCTTGTATAAAGCCCTGCAATTCATGAACCAGTGTGACATCAACTATCGTCAGTCGTCCAACAAGCGCCTGTTGGTAGAACTCACACTTATAGAGATAGCACAGATCACCCAGCCTGAGGAGGGGCCAAGCGCGGGGCGTCAGCCCAGAAGATTGAAATCCCTGTTTAAGCAACTGATACAGCAGGCTCAGCCCAAGCAAGCAGCTCCACAGGTGGCTGCGGTTGAGCCTGTTGCATCAACCCCAACTGTCTCTAGCAGACTTAGTTCAACAAGTCCTACTAGTGAGGAAACCAGTCCTACAAGTAATACGAACGACCCCAAACCCACAACCACATATAACTCTGCTTCTCGTCCCCAACTCAAGTCCAGGGTTGGCTTCTCTTGGAACAACCTGCTGAACAAGGAGAAGAAGGGCAAGATGAGCATCATCCCCGGCACCCTGAATGCCAATGACCCCAATGTCGCTGCTGCCAAGGACGAGGAGCTTGTCTTCTCACAGCAAGACCTTGAACTGCAGTGGATGTCGATGTGCAACCGCATGCCACAGAAATACAGTGGTGTCGCCACGCGTATGAAGAATATGAATCCTTCCATCCTCGACTTCCCCCATGTTGAAGTGGTGGTCGAGAATCAGCTGGCCATGCAACAGATAGAGGAGATTAAGGGCAGTATTGTCAAAACCTTACAGGTCTATCTGCACAACAAATCGATAACACTATCTATTCGTGTTGCTGAACATGAGGAGCAGGAGAAGATTCTCTCCCGTCGCGAACAATATGAGCTGATGGAAAAAGAAAATCCCTCAATCGGTAAATTGAGGGACATCCTAAGTCTTGAATTGGCGTAGCCAACTTTTCACTATTCACTTTTCACTATTCACTATTCACTTTGATTTAGCGCAAAGCACTAAATCAAATCAATGGCATACCCATTTTCTTGCATTCCGCCCGCATCTCTTCGGGCCATATAGAGGCTTGAATCTCGCCAATATGTCCTTTATGCAATAGCACCATACACAGACGGCTCTGTCCGATACCACCACCAATTGACAGCGGCAACTGGTCGTTCAGCAGTTTCTGGTGGAAATACAATTTCTCACGTTCTTCCTTGCCTTCTATCTGCAACTGGCGCAGCAGGCTTTCCTTATCTACGCGGATACCCATAGACGACAATTCGAACGAACGACCCAACACAGGATACCAAATCAGGATATCGCCGTTCAAACCAGCCTGTCCGTTCTCACCCATCGTACTCCAGTCGTCATAGTCTGGTGCACGTCCGTCGTGCTTCTCGCCATTCGACAGTTTACCGCCAATACCTATTATAAATACGGCACCATATTTCTTGCAGATAGTATCCTCGCGCTCTTTCGGCGTCTTCTCAGGATACATCTGAAGCAGTTCTTCGGCATGTACGAAGTGAATCTTCTCAGGCAGGAAGGGCTTAATCTGCGGATAAGTCTCGCAAGTCAGGTATTCCGTCCTGCGGATGGCAGCATAGATGCGCTCCACCACATTCTTCAGATGAGCAATGGTACGCTGTTCCTTCGTTATCACAGCTTCCCAGTCCCACTGGTCCACATACAACGAATGCAGGTTGTCCAACTCCTCGTCCGCGCGTATCGCGTTCATATCTGTATAAATGCCATAGCCAGGCTCAATCTGGTATTCTGCCAAACTCAGACGCTTCCATTTTGCCAGCGAATGTACCACCTCAGCACGTGCATCGCCCAGATCCTTGATGGGGAAGGTAACAGCACGCTCCACACCGTTCAGGTCGTCGTTGATACCTAAGCCCTGCAACACAAACAGGGGGGCCGTCACGCGACGCAGACGCAGTTCGGTGCTCAGGTTTTGCTGGAAAAACTCCTTAATCAGTTTAATACCCTGCTCTGTCTGTTTCATGTCGAGCAGAGCTTCATATCCAACGGGTTTAATCAGTTGACTCATATCTTTATTTTCAATTTTTCGCGCAAAGGTACATAATAAATATTAATTTGCAAACAAAAACGCTAACTATTTTTGCAAAATGACAGAAATAATTGATATTTGCTATCTATTTGCATACTCGGCTAAAAGCTTAAAAGAATTTAATTCTTCAAACTTTTCACTTTTCACTTCTCACATTTCACTTCTTTTTCGTACCTTTGCACTCGCAAATAAGCATTGGTCCCGTAGCTTAGCTGAATAGAGCGTCAGATTCCGGTTCTGAAGGTCTTGGGTTTGAATCCCAACGGGATCACGAGGGATAGGCGAAGCCAATCCATATTTGAAAAATCATTTGATTATCGAGAATCCCAGTAAACAAAGGGCTTCTCGATAATTTTCATTCTGGGGTATGGACTTCCAACTTACAACTTTAAGCTCATCAAACGAGTCTTCAAAAAAGAGCTTGCTTGAGTGTATCGTTTTTCCGTTGGGGCAGCCTAATACCCTTGAAAGTAACATTTCAGGGTTGGACTGGGCTGTTAAAGAGCAAGCTCGCCCTCTGTTTATGGGCATTTCCGCCAATTGGTTTGATGTACCATTACGATAAAATGAGAAAGTGCCGAAGAAAACAAAAATAAACGGAAAAGATGGCAGGATTTTGCCAAAATCATCGAAAAAGCATACAATGGGCTCATGAGAACACATACCTATTCCCATTCCAAATTACTTTCCGAATTAGAGTTTGGGGTATGGAAATTTATGTTCAACAATGTGCAATATCGTTTGGGAGGCCGCTGCTTACTTCACATATTTCCTAACAAACCGAGGTCAACCAGGACTAATCGTATCGACAATTCCAGGATCTTTCTTGAACTGGATTACATCAACAATATCCGTAACCGCATAGCCCACCACGAGCCAATTTGCTTTGGCTATCCGATATGCATTGACACCACATACACCCTCAATAACTACACTAGGATGATGACATTATTCCAATGGATGGGTATAGATACCAACGACTTCCTATATGGTATAGACCATGTTGGCAGAGAATGCGGAAAAATCATGTGTATATAGTATTTGAGCAGCCAAATTGACAAGAAAAGAGTAAAATTGATGGTATATATGCAGATTTATGCACAAATATTTGGATAAATCAGAATAAATACCTATCTTTGCATCGTTCAGTCCTGGTAGTCCCTGAAGCAATTCAAACTATCAGGTGTTTTTTTTGCGGGTCTGTTTTTATTGACAATAATCGTCAAATACAACAGAAAGTGGCCTCACTGCGGCCAAAATTCCAGATTATTTGTTGACTCATTACAGCGATATTGTTCACAGAATTTCGGACTCTGCCTGAAAAAAGTACTCTTGAAATTTGGCTTATTTTAATGTCAACTCCAATAGCTCTGCCGCAATTTCTGGGCAATCTATCCGCATCAAACTATCTTCCTCCCGCCCTCTGGAGAGAAGGTTTAAACTG